>Ga0265338_10000468_pt1 | contig 72027 bp, 58 predicted proteins | sample 42126metaG_FD_193579 | JGI IMG/M metagenome (GOLD analysis project Ga0265338, IMG submission 193579) | Rhizosphere microbial communities from Carex aquatilis grown in University of Washington, Seatle, WA, United States - 4-21-26 metaG | ecosystem: Host-associated > Plants > Roots > Rhizosphere...
TCGGGCACCGACCGGAAGAACTCCTCGTACTCGGCGTCGGTGCAGAAGCCCATCACCCGCTCGACGCCGGCGCGGTTGTACCAGCTGCGGTCGAAGAGCACCATCTCGCCCGCCGCGGGCAGGTGCGCGATGTAGCGCTGGAAATACCACTGGGTCTTCTCGCGGCTTGACGGCGCCGGAAGGGCCGCCACCCGGGCCACCCGGGGATTGAGGCGCTGGGTCACGCGCTTGATGACACCGCCCTTGCCGGCCGCATCGCGCCCCTCGCAGACGATCACGAGGCGGTGGCCGGTCTCGACGATCCAGTCGTGCATCTTGACCAGCTCCCCCTGCAGCCGGAAGAGCTCCTTGAAATAACGGTTCCGCTGCTCCTGGTCCGAATCGTGTGCCAGCGGGCGAAGGGGGGCGTCGGGTCCCAGCTTCTCCCAGTCGTCGCGCTCCATCTCGAGCTCCTCATCGTAGTCGTCGATGAGCTCGCGGTGGACGCGCCTTATCAGCTGGCTTTCGCCGTTATTCTGGTCTGTGGAATCCGAAGACATTGGAAAGGGAGTGTGGGCGAACGGGAACGAAGTACTTTAAGCCTGTGGTCGCAAGCGGCTAGCGGTCCAAGGCCGCCAGCGGATGCAGATTTAACCCATATGTAATACTGGAGGGCCGGGTCTTGGCAACCAAGGGAGACAGGTTGTCCGTCCCGGGGTGCCAGGGAGGGAGAAATTGCACATCGAAATGATGCTAGATGCCTTCCTTAAATATTTTACGACATTCGGAGGGGCGTTTCGACCGCAACGACACGCGCCTAAAGAAGGTGCCAACAGTTCAGACAGGTCAACCCGACCTAAAGCGCACAGCATCAATGACAAATTGAATTCCGCAGACTGGTACCTTGCGATCCTGGCACGGCCTTGGGCCGCGCCGGGAGCCCGGGGCTGAGGCCGGCCAGGCCGAGCTTTTCGGGAAGCGCTACGCCGGAGGGCGTGGGATTCGCGCCAGGCTTCCGTCCCAGACCGGACGTATCGGAACGGCGTGTTGGGATGTGCCCTAGGTTTGCTTTGCGGAGAGACCGGTCTTCACGACCAGCACGCTGCACTGTGAATGGTCGGCGATGCGGTCGGCCGTGTCGCCGAGCAACCGTCCCCACAAGGCCGAATGGTCGCTATGGCCGACGACGATCAGGTCATAGCCGCCCTCGCCGGCAAACTTGATGATGGCCTTTGCGGGATGGCCGCGGGCGACTTCACAGGTGATCGCGATGCCCAGTTGTTTGGCAACCTCGGCGACCTCACCCTGGCGCGCGGCGAAATACTCGTCCGCCGCCTCGGACTCCTCCTCGATTTCGCCCGGCAGGTCCGAATGGCGCGGCAGGGGCTCGCGCACCCAGAGCGCCGTCACATGCCCGCCGAACTTGATTGCGAGCGCGGCTGCGGAAGCGAGGGCGGCGCTGCCACCCTTTGAACCATCATAACCTACGAGGATTTTCGTGTACATTGGAGTCCTCTCTGTTGGCGCCTATCGGCGCTGGGGTTTCGAGTTGATTCTTTCGGCGTAGATGCGCCCCCACTCGTGCATCGCCTCGAGCGTGGGCTGGAAGAAGCGCTGCGCGATGAAGGTCGGCACAAAGGCGCTGAGGATCACGACGGTGACCAGGATCGTGTACTGCCTCTCGTCGATGATCTTGTTCTGGAGGCCGAACAGCGCGGAGATGGTGCCGAAGGTGAGCCCCGTGGCCATGAGCAGCGTCGTGTAGTTCGCCTCCCGGGTGCGCATGTAGAACAGCTTCGTGAGCGGCCAGACGCCGATGCACTTTGTCCCCAGCTTGAGCAGCAGCAGGACGGCGATGATGCCCAGCGCCGCCCACAACGCGGGGAGAGAGACGAAAAGCCCAGCCTTGATGAAATAGAACGGCGTGAAGATCGTGAATGCGATCGTCCTCATCCGGTGAACGAGCGTCTTGTCGCGCAGGAACACACCGGCCACGACCAGGCCCACGAGATACGCCGGCAGCACGGCCTCGCTCTTCGCCGTGGACGCCAATCCGCCCAGGAAGAAGAGGATGAAGAAGATGAACTTCACCTCGGGTTCGCTGACCCGCGTCGCCCCCAGGTGGGTGATGATGAACTTCGTCCATCTCGGCATGTACCAGAGCGTGACGCACATCACAGTGACGAAGACCACCATCCACACGTTGAAATCGGCAAACAGGGTGCCGAGGGCGAGCACGGTCCCGAAATCGGTGATGAAGCAGGCGGCGAGGATCGTCTTGCCCAGGGCAGTCTCGCTCAGCCTGCCCTCGATCATCACGGCGTAGACCACGGCGACAGACGTCGTCGACAGCGCTATCCCCGCGATCTGCGCCTGGTGCAGCGGCCACCCGAGGACATACTGGGCGAAGAGCCACACCGCCACAAACGGCAGGAGGAACGAGAGGATGCCGATCGACAGGCTCGCCCGGAGGTTGGCTCGCAGCGACGCCGGATCGATCTCCGCTCCGGCAAGGAACGTGAGGACCCCGCTGCCGAGGAGCGCCAGGAAGTTGGTCCATTCGGTTGTCCTGAGGATGTGATGGCCGCCGCCGAAATTGATGTTGCCCACGATGACGCCGACCATGATCTCGATCAGGGCGACGGAGATCCCGGTCCGGATGGAGATCAGGCTCGCGGCAAATGCCAGGCCCATCCAGATCGCCGCCACATACCAGATGTTGTCCAGGATCATGCCCAAAGACCGGGGATCGGTCAGCTTCCAGCGGGGGCCTCGGTACTTGCGCCGCGATAAAAGATGACCCGGACCCTTTCCAGGGTCATGAGGCCGCTGTGCATCATTTCCTCCAGCACCGGCAGGAACGCGTTGATCTTCTCCTCACTGTCAACGATCTCCACCACGACTGGCAGGTCGTCGGACAGGCGGATGATCTTCGTCGTATGAAGGCGGCTGGACTTTCCGAACCCCATGCTCGCTCGAAGCACGGTCGCGCCTGCGAGATGCACCTCGCGCGCCTTGAGGACGATGGCCTCATAGAGAGGCTGGTGGTGCCAGCGCGTGGATTCGCCGATGAAGATTCGAAGGAGGAGGGCTTCGTGGGGTAGTTCCATATTCAGGGGTGCTTGAACAGACCTCTCGCTGCGCAGCACATCCAAGCGAATCGGGCCCGCGCAAGCGAGCTTCCCCTTCGTTGAAAGGACGCCGTTACAAGACTAAAGGTTCGGGTTCGAGGTTGATCCGCGCCTCGAGCGAATCCTTATGCGACCAGGCCGTCCAACGATAGTCACAACGGACACTTTCAGCCTGGTCCTTCTCTAGAATGCCGGCGCGTTGTTCGCCGGGTCATTGAGCAGCGCCTCGAACCGCGGATCGCCGCGAAGCGCCCTGAATGAGGTCCCGAACCAGATCCCGTTTCGCGCGACATGCACGTACGCCCCTGCATAGGGGACCCTGATCAGCCGGGCGAACTCCGCCAGGGCCCGGTCCTTATCCCCCACCTGCGCCAGGATCGAGGCCCGGACAAGGCTGATGATTGGTCCCTCCACGGCGTCACGCGACTCGGGAATCAGCTCCATGGCCTTCTCACAGCAGCGGATCGCCTCGTCCTTCTCGCCCTTGATCGCGTGCGCCTCGGCGAGGCTCTCCCAGAGCGACGCATTCGAGGGCTGGCTCGCCAGCTCGGCCGTCATCACGGGCATCGCCGAATCGATCTTGGCCCAGGCCGCATCCCGCTCGCCCGCCTCCATGAGGACCTGCGCCGTGTCCACGTCCTGCTGCCAATGGGAATAGCCCACCCCCTCGACATAGGGGCGCTCGCGGTCGAGCCGGACCGCCTCGGTCAGATCGCCCGTCATCCTCGCGCTGATCTTCGCCGTCCAGGCGAAGAGCTCGGAGTCCGAGGGGGTGAACTTCTGCCTTAGGAACGTTTCGACATCCTTGGTGGCGCCCGTGTGAAGGAATTCCGTGATGGCGAGGAATCCCGCGGGAAGGACCCGGTCGGGGAACGCCTGCGACAGCCGCCGGCCGAGGGCCTCGGCCTCGTCGTAGTGACGCGTGCCGAAAAGAAACTGCAGGAACTGGTCGGCGTGCGGCAGGTCGGCCGGGTCAAGCTCGATCGCCCGGCGGAAGTTCAGGAGCGCGTCGCCCCAGTGCCCCTGTCGGCGGTGGATCAGCGCCAGCGAATAGTACATCACCGGGTCGTTGGGCCTCAGCTGCGCGAGGCGCAGGTACTGCTCCGCCGCGCGGGAGTAGTCGCGGTAGCCGTAGTAGTAGTAGTCCCCGGTGTCCTCGATCACGGACGGGTCGTCGGGCGCCAGGCGGGTCGCCGTCTCAATCGCATCCTTCGCCTTGGCGAGGCGCGCGTCGGTGTGGTCCTCGTCGGCGAAATAGGCGTTTGCCTGAAGCCTGCCGAGCTCCGCCCAGGCAACCGCGAACTTCGGGTCGAGCTCCACGGCCGCGCGAAGGAGCGGCTCCGTGACCGCGAGCGATGCGTAGTCCTCGCGCAGCTTGCGGGCCTTGAGGTAAAGGTCGTACGCCGCGGCATTTTCGGTCGGGCGGCGCTCGAGGAGCGCCTTTTCCTCGGGGGATATGGCCGCGCTGAGCGCGCCCGCTATGGCTTGGGCGAGCTCGCCCTGGATCGCGAAGACATCCGTGATGTCCCGGTCGTAGGCCTTGGCCCAGATGTGCTCGTCCGTCGCCGCCCGGATGAGCTGGCCCGTGACGCGGACCTTGTTTCCGGCGCGGCGGACGCTGCCCTCAAGGATGTAGGCCACGCCAAGCTCCTTCGCGATCTCCCGTATCGGCTTGGTCGTCGAGCGGTACTGCATCACCGACGTGCGCGACACGACCCGCAGTCCCTTGACGAGCGCGAGGTTCGTCAGGATATCCTCGTGGATGCCGTCGGCGAAGAACGCGTTGTTGTCCTTGTCCTCGCTCATGTTCTCGAAGGGAAGGACCGCGACCGACTTGTCGGAAATTGCCAGGGCCGCGGCGGGCGCGGGCGCGCCTTCCTTGGCTGCATCCGCCCTCTCCGCGGCGGAGGTTGCCAGTGACACGGCGGAATTCGCCGCCGCCATCAGCCGCTCCACCTCCTCGGGGCTGCGGCGCGGCTTGAGAAGCTCATAGACAACCAACCCGGCGACCAGGATGCCAAGTCCGCCCAGGACGACGAGGGGCAGATGGCTCCGATGGCTCCCGTGGGCGGAGGGCTCGGCAACCCTCCCCTTCTGCGGCGGCGCCGGAGCGCGGCTTCCCGGACCCTTCCTCGGCGCCTCGAGCAGGCTCTTCACCTGCTCCACGAACTGGGAGCTTGGCACGCCGTGCTTAAGCTGGGTCCACTGGTAGCGCATGAACTCCTCGGGCACCATGGCCTCGTCCGAAGGGGTGTCGTCAACGACCACGGGCACGATGAAGGGCACCCCATGCGCCATGTCCCTCGTCCGCTCGACACCGAGGTTCCACTCTCTCCTGAAATATCCTTCGCCCCTCTCCTGCGTCCTCGCGGAGATGAGCGGCATGAAGAGGGCGCACTCGCGGATCTGCCTCTTTATCTTCTGGTCCCAGGCGTCCCCCCCGCGCAGCTCCGCCTGGTCGAACCAGACCTCCATGCCGAAGGCCCGCAGCGCATCGGCGATGCGACGCGCCTGCTCAACGTCCTCCCTCGCGTAGCTCAGGAAGACCGCGCGGCCCTGCGGGGTGGTGGAACTCTCCGGCATTGGACACGCAGGTACCTGACAGGCAGGCCGATGCCTTGCGAGTCCAAAGCCGCACCGCGCCCTCCGCCCCCCAACGGGGCGGATCGCCCCGTCCTAGCCGTGTTGATACGCGCACTTCCGGGCCTCGTCGGCAAAGGCCTCCAGGAGCTCGGGTTCCGCGTCGAAGAAATGGTCGGACGGCGAAAGGATGAACCCGCCGCCGGCCCCGGCCTCGGCAAAGCAGCGCCGCACCTCGGCCCTTGTCTGCCCAGGAGTGCATCCCGTGAAGAAATGCAGCTGGTCGAAGCCGCCGATCATGCAGACCTTGCCGCCGATGCGGCGCTTGGCCTCCGCCAGGTTGACGTCCCCCCCCATGCCGGCCGGCGTGAAGGTCTCCATGGCGTCGGGTCCCATGGCGGCAATCCGCTCCAGAAGCGGCATCATGCCGCCGCACGTGTGGTAGACGATGCGCTGCCCCGCGGCGTGGGCCGCCTCGATGACGGGTTTGTCGTAGGGCGCGACAAAGCCGTCGAAGATCGCCGGCGAAATCACCGTCGAGGAGGCCGCGCCGCCGCCATACTCGATAAGGTCGTACCTCGCGCCCTTGAGCGAGCGGGCGTAGACGAGCTTCCGGCGCTGGAGTATCCCAAGGAGTTCATGGACCCATGCGGGGTCGTCGAACGTCTCGAGGATCAACCGCTCGATCTCGACCAGGCATGCCGCGTCCTGCCAGCAGCCCGGCTGCCCGAAGACGTCAAACGTGCACAGGTGGCTTCGGACAATCCCCCGCTCGCCGAACGCCTCGGCGGCGCGATTGACCGCTTCGGTGTCGCACTTCGGCGCGGGCATGAACGCGCCCAGGAGATCGATGTCCCTCTTCTCCTTTATCAGGTGCTCGGCGACCCACGAGGTGTGCTCGTTGGACTGCAGGACCATGGTGAGCGCCCCGCCCGGGGTGAAGAACCTGTACCGTTTCGCCTGGAACGCGCCGCCGGGAATGTCCTCCTCGGAGATGCGCCACTGGTCCGTCACCACCCGGCGGGCCTCCAGGAAGCCGATCTTCCCCTGCACCGGGTCATACCTTTCGCCCGCGGCGCCCTCCGGCCTGTGCTCCACGACCCAATTGACGGCGTCAAGGCCGTAGGTGTCGAAGAACCTGAGGCTGTCTGCGCCGCCATGGCGCTTCCTGAGGTAGGACTCCATCAGGTGGTGCGTGGTCACGGGCAGCCGGTCGGGAACCTGCCGGTTCAGCGCGCACAGCATTCTTTGCCTTGAGGTCATGGCGCGATGCCGGGTAGCTGGGGCAAGTCGGCGAAGCGTTCGATCCATCGAAACGGCATCCACCCTTAATCTCAAAGTTACGGGGCCGCATCAATGGCGAATCCCGGGTAATGGGTCGGTTTGAATGACACCCCTGGCCTTCTATGCCGGTTCATGAGGCCAAGATTCAATTTCAGCAGTTCACATTGCAAGTTTGCCTTGCAAGTAAGACTGTTGTGTTGAACCCTACCGTCCGTCATGGCGCGCGAGAACCTGGAAACCGACCTGATTGAGTTCATCCAGTCCATCGGGCTGCTGGTGCGCCGCGTGCGCGCGGCGGCGGCTTCCCATGAACTTTCCCTGACCGAATCCGCCGTCATGGCGCGGCTTGCCAGGCAGGGTCTCTTCACGATCGCCGACTTGGCGCGCGCGGAAGGCGTCAGGCCGCAATCGATGGGAACCACGGTCGGCGCGCTGGAGGAAATGGGGTTGGTCGGACGCAAACCGCATCCGACCGATGGTCGCCAAGTGAACATCGAGCTGACGGCCAAGGGCGCCGCAGTGCGGAAGAGCGCCAAGGACGCGAAGAGGGCCTGGCTGGAGCAGGCCGTCGCCCGGCTCGATGAGCGGGAGCGGGAAACCCTTTTCCGCGCGGGCAAAATCATCAAACGCCTGTCGGAGTCATGATTCCGCCTTCAGCCAATGGGCGGGGCGCGCTTTCCCACGCCTGGCGGGCGCTGCGGCATCGCAATTTCAGGCTGTTCTTCGCCGGCCAGAGCATCTCGGTCATCGGCACATGGATGACGCGGCTGGCGACAAGCTGGCTGGTCTATAGGTTGACCCATTCGGTCCTGATGCTTGGGGTCGTGACTTTTGCAGGGCAAATCGTCTCGTTCGCGCTGGGGCCTTTCGCTGGCGTCTGGGTCGAGCGCCTTAACCGGCGCACCCTTCTGGTAGGGACGCAGGCCGCGGGTGCGGTCCAGTCGCTTGCCTTGGCCGCCCTCACCCTGGCGCACGTCATCACGATGGGAGAGATCGTCGCCCTCACCGTCATGCAGGGCATCATCAACGCGTTCGACATGCCCGGACGCCAAGCCTTTCTCGTCCAGATGGTCGAAGACCGCGCCGACCTCGGCAACGCCATCGCCCTCAACTCTTCGATGGCCACCAGCGCGCGCCTCATCGGCCCGGCCCTTGCCGGACTGGTGATCGGAGCCGTTGGGGAGGGCTGGTGCTTCTTGATCGATGGGATCAGCTATGTGGCGGTGATCGCCTCCCTGCTGCTGATGCGCCTTCAAACCAGGCCTATCCGCCCCAAGGCGGGCACCATGCTCAACCAAATGCGCGAGGGCTGGGACTACGTCCGCGCCTTTCGCCCCATCCGCACCATTCTCTTGCTCTTCGCGCTCCTCAGCCTGATGGGGTATTCCTATGCCACACTGCTCCCGGCCTTCGCCGATCAGGTGCTGCACGGGGGGCCGCACGCCCTCGGCTGGCTCACGTCGGCCTCCGGGGTCGGCGCATTGGTGTCGGCGATTTCGCTGGCCTTGCGCAAGTCGGTCCTCGGGCTGACGCGCATGCTCCCCATCTCCGCAACCCTGCTCGGCGGGGCGCTGGTTCTCTTCGGTTTTTCGCATGTGCTCTGGCTCTCGCTCCTCCTCATGGTTCTGGTCGGCTTCGGCATGATCCAAGCCGCGTCGGTCAGCAACACGGTCATCCAATCCCTGGTCCCCGAGGACAAGCGCGCCCGCGTCATGGGGTATTTCACGATGGCGTTTTTCGGCGCGTCGCCGTTCGGCAGTCTTTTGGCGGGCGGGATGGCCCACTTCATCGGGGTTTCCCGCACCGTCATGGTTACCGGCGCGTTCTGCCTTGTCGGCGCGCTATGGTTCATGCTCGAGCTGCCGAAGGTCAGGCAAGGCATGCGGCCGGTCTATCTGGAGATGGGCCTTCTCCCCGTAGGCAATCCCCCCAACTAAACCGAAAGGAAAATCACCATGCACTGGTATCACTACATCGCGTGCTTCTTCGCGGGCGCGTTCCTTGCCAACGTCGTTCCGCATTTCGTTCACGGCATTTCCGGCGACCGTTTTCCGACCCCGTTTGCCCGTCCTCCCGGCAAAGGCTTGTCGTCGCCGACGCTGAATGTCGTCTGGGCGCTTGTTAATCTGGCGGCAGGCTATCTGTTGTTCCGGGCCGGAAGGATCTTCGACGGAAGCGAGGCAGCGCTCCTTGTTTTCTTCGCCGGAATCGTCGCCCTCAGCGTGCCGACGAGCATCCGCTTCGCGGAAAAGCACAAGGAACCCAGGCCGTGAATCCAAAGGCATGCCCCTTACCTGACTCGATCCCAATGCCGCCTTGGAGCAGGTCCTGCGGCGGCGCGGCGCGACCCAGGTTTTCCTGACGGGGGTCTCGACGAGTGGCGGCGTCGAGGCAACGGCGCGCCAAGCCTATGACTACGGCTACAATGTCGCGTTGGTGGTGGATGCGATGACCGATGCGAACCCCGACGCGCACCGTCACGGCATCGAGAATGTATTCCAGAAGATAGGGGGAGACCGCGACCACCGATACCCTATTGAAGCCATTGGAAATGACGCCACCCTGATGGACCGCAAGGGGGTTGTCTGGTCTATCGAAGGAGTGTCGCTCTCCTCGACGGACTTTAAACTGACCCACTACCGAATCCCGGGCCCCTTGACTCGTTTCCATCCATGGACCTACTTGGATGCGACGACCAGATGGCGTCGGCTCTGGGCGCGGACGGCGCGAGGCTGCATTTCGCCGTGACCTCGAAGCAGAGGGCCGGCGACCAGGACGCTGAACACACCCGCAACACCATGAACGGCCGGACGACGACCGAGGACCTGGCGCTGGTCAACCAGCGGTTCTACGATGCCCTTTGGTCATCCAGCCGGCTGGTGCGTCCCGAGCGGTTCAACACATGGCCGCTTCTCTCGGAACTGGCCTCCCGCTCGCCGTCCCGCCTCGAGGTTGGGCCGGGCCTTCGGCCGCGCCTGCCGATTGCCGGCACCCATTTCGTGGACATCAGCCCGCCGGTGGTCGCCCGGCTGAGGAACGAGGGCGGCCTCGCAACGGGCGGCGCAATCGCCTCCCTTCCGTTTGCGGACGGGCAGTTCGACCTGGTCTGCGTCTTCGACGTCATCGAACACATCGGCGATGATCGGAGCGGCTTCCGGGAGGTGGGCCGCGTGCTGAAGAAGGGCGGGCGTCTTGTCATTTCGGTCCCCATCTACGCGGCGCTCTGGACGGACTTCGACACCTTGGTCGGACACGCAAGGCGGTACGAACCCAGGGAGCTCGTCGAGCAGCTCAGGACCAACGGCTTTGAGATCGAAAAGAGCGCCCCGTTTGGGTTGCAGCCTTCCAACCCCTGGGTCGTGAAGCTGGGGATGCACTGGCTCATCCATCACCGGGAGCGGGCGATGCGCTGGTATAACGGCTTCATCGCCCCGATAGGCCTGCTGTTTCAGAAGCGGCTTCGGTTCTCCCCAGGGCTGATTGAAACGAAGGGGATTGATGAGCTGATCCTGGTGTGCGAGCGCAGGTGAGGGTGTTCACCCGAGGGCGCAGGTTGCGCGATCGCTCATGCGTCAGCCCAGATTGACGGCCATGGCGCGCGGGTGTTTGCTCACGGATAAGCGGACCCCTTCAGCTCTTTGAGGAACGTCACGAGGTCGACCGCCTTGACCCCGGGTGCCAGAGCCGCGGTTCCGGCAGGCGTCCTCGATGGCCGATGTACTAGCCACATTTCCGCTCGTTCCCCTAGAGTTCGACCCAGTGACTGCAGCGGCCGCGCCATAGCAGGCGCGGGCGTGCGGGTCGCTTTAACCTCCACTAACCGCAATTTTCCCCGCGGACCTGGAAGAACAAAATCTACCTCCAACCCTTGTTCATCCCGAAAGTAGAACAGCTCCCTCCTTCCCCCGGCATTGATCTGGAGCTTGATGATCTCTGCGGCAACGAATCCCTCCCAGAGTGCGCCATAGAACGGCGAGCGTTCAAGTTCAGAGCGGGACCGTAAGCCCAATAAATGCGACGCTAGTCCTGAATCCAGCCAATACAGGCGTGGCGACTTGAGCAGCCGTTTCCCGAAGTTCTCGAAATACGGTGGAATCAACGCCAAGAGCCCGGTCGTTTCCAAGACCCCCAACCATTGCGCGACCGTGGGAACGGAAACCCCGACCGGCCCGGCCAAGTCCGTCTTGTTCAGAATCTGCCCGTGCCGGCTCGCGACCAGTCCCATGAACCGTCGGAATGTCGCCAGGTCCTTCACCTGTGTCACCGCCCGAACGTCGCGTTCTAGATACGTCTGCAGGTACGAGCTAAACCACAGGTCCCGGGCGCCGGGCCGCGCGATGACCTCCGGGAAGCCTCCCAGCCATAAGTCCACTTTCGGACTTTCCTGCACACTGAGCGGCAGCAAATGCAGAATCGCCGCGCGACCCGCCAGCGATTCGCTTACGCCCTGCATCAACGCCGATTCCTGGGAGCCGGTGAGGAACCACCGGCCGGTCTTTCTGGGCGTCGAATCAATTCGCGTGCGAACAAAGGCCAGCAGCTCCGGGGCATTCTGAACCTCATCGAGTATAACCGGCAGCTTGAGTTCGTCGAAGAATCCGCGGGGATCGGCCCGTACTCGCGCCAGGACGTCGGGATCCTCCAGCAAACGGTAGTCTGCGTCGGGGAGCACTTGCCGGAGAAGCGAGGTTTTCCCAACCCGCCGGGGTCCGGTAAGGACGACCGCGGGAAAAGTTTGGCGTGCCTTGAGAAAGGCAGTTTCTAGCGTTCTCGGCACAAAGCGCATCTGAGGAAACAAACACTATGCTTTAGGAAACTCAAAACAATTGTGCGCGGCAGAATGCTTAAATCGCCGTGCCATAACGTTGCCGAGATGGCCCCAGGCGCCATTGGCCAATCCGGTTGCGCAAGCATTTGTCAGACGCCACAGAATTCATAACGTTGAAATCTATCGAGACTTCTGACCTATGACCTTCATGCTCTGCACCGAATTTGCACTGGCGCACGACCCGCCGAAATACCGGCTATCCCAAGGAGCATATTTGGCCGAAACCTGCGATGTTACTCCGAAGGGTTGTTCTACACTTCGTTCTATACTGACGACTCGATCTTGGGCAGGTTTGGGCGGTGTCGGATTTGCGTCAGGAGGCGATTGCCCTTCTAAAACGGCGCCGTGCATAGTTGTAATGTGAATACGTCATCGACCTTGAAGCCTCTCCCGTCCCGACCGACGGCACCGCCAGCCAACAAGCCCACGCCCCCCTGCCCCGACCCCCGTGAAACCCAGCGCCTTCCTTGCCCTCCTCTCCGGAACGCTCGCCGCAAGCCTCCCGCTTTCGGCTGAAGACAAGCCGAACCCGCCCCGGCGGTTCTTCTCCGACGACAGCTTCTGGAACCAGCCAATCGCGCCCAACGCGGAGACAGACCCTCGGACGGGGCGGTGGGTGAAGCTGCTCGAGACCGAGCCCAGCAAGGAGAACTGGCTCATAAACTGCGAGCAGTGGACCATCCCCGTGTACGAGGTCGACGACGCCACGCCGCGGGTGAAGGTCGGCCTCCACACCCTGACGCCTGACGAGCACCGCATATGGCACACCCAGCGCGAGAAGTTCGGGCACGGAAAGGGCTTTGACCTCGTTCCCATCCCGAATGAGGCGACGCCCGACCCCAGGGGCGACGCCCACCTGGCGGCCGTGGACTGGAAGCACAGGCAGGTCTGGGACATGTGGTCCCTTGCCAGGAATCACGACGGAAGCTGGACCTCCAATACGGGCATGGTCTACGCGTCCGACGGCCCGGGGGTCTTCAGGACCGAGGACCTCGGCGTCGTGGACGGTGAAAGCGTCCACTTCCACGGGCCGAGCCGTGCGGCGGGCGTGCCCGCCGTGGCGGGCCTCATCCTCTACGACGAGGTCATGGCTGGGGAGATCCGCCACAAGGTCGCCGCAGCCTCGCGCTTCTGCGCCTACAGGGAATTCGTTTTTCCCGCGGCGTGGACCGACGGGATCGTCGAGGGCGGCATACCGGAGGGCACCGTCATCCAGCTCGATCCCAATCTCGACCTCTCGCAGTTTCCCCTGACCCGCGAGGAGCACATCGTCTGCGTCGCCCTCCAGCGCTACGGGATGGTCCTGGTGGACATCGCCCAGGGCCAGCCGGTCTACGCCGAGGGGCTCTGGGGGCATCCGGGCAGGTCCTGGAAGGGCAAGCTTCGGTCGACCGGCGGGCTCTCGACGATTCCCTACAGTCACTACCGGATGCTCAGGATGGGGCCCGTGACGCACATGGGGGACGGGCGCTCGAAGTTCGCCCCGGTCTGGGAAGACCCGCAGACCAATCGGTGAAGGCGTAACCGTCGCCGAGCGGTCGTTGGGTGTCCCGGGCTCCGTCAGCAATCATGGGCAATCACCCGTTGCCAGGGCCGCGAATGCGGCCTAGGTTGCCGGCGCGGACCGCCCCCGAGTCCGCCCAAGGGCAATCTAACCCGATGGCTCCCACCCCACGACGATCATGAGCGAACCCAACAGCCCCCAGAGTTTCCCCTACGTGAAGAGCATGGCGCCGGGCACCTACTTTTGGTGCGCCTGCGGCAATTCCAGGAACCAGCCCTTCTGCGACGGCTCACACCAGGGCACCGGGTTCTCCCCGGTGAAGGTGGATCTCGCCGTGGCAAGGAAGGTCGCCTTCTGCGGCTGCAAGCACACGAAGAACGGGGCCTTCTGCGACGGATCTCACGCGAGGCCGTAGGCGGCGGGGCCCCGGTGGCCCCTGATGGCGGCTACTTGGAACCCGGCTCGCCTGGCGGCGACCCGTCCTTCTTCTCGGCCGCCGCGCGCTCGGCCTCGATCCGCTCGAGTTCAAGCGGATGGTCCTCCTTCATCTCCTTCTCCGACAGCCAGCCCGTGAGCCATGAGAGGTTCATGGGATAGATGTCCGGGTTGAAGATGACGAAGTAGAAGTGCCAGATGATGATGGCGAGGGTCGCGAGCACGGCCTCGTACAGGTGGACAGTCCTCGACACGTCGTAGCCCAGCTTGGTGAAGAGCCGGATCGAGGTGTTCTCGAACCACAGAAGCGCGCCGGTCAAGCCCATCACCACCGAGCCCCACATCATCGCCCAGTATTCCGTCTTCTCGATGTAGCTGAAGCGGCCGAACTTCGGCTTTTCCGGCGCAAGCCCCAGGTTGTACCGCAGGACGCCCAGCGCGTCGGCAACGTCATTGACGACAGGCAGCAGGTCGCGGAACAGCCGGCGCCCGCGCTCGGTGAGCGCCAGGTAGGCGAAATGCCAGGCCCCGGCGGCAATGAGCACCACGCCCGCGACCCGGTGGATGTTGCTCCTCCACTCGAACAGGTGGCCTATCCGGTGGCGGATGTGCATGACCCACCACGCCTCCGGGAACTGGAGCATGAAGCCCGTGATGACCAGGGCGACGAAGCTGAGGACCAGGGTCCCGTGCTGCAGGCGCTCGTTGACCGTCATCCGCAGGTAGAGCCGGTGGGGCACCGCCTCCTCGATGATGAGCCCCTTCTGGATGCCGATCTTGCGCCGCACCTTCCTGACAAAGTCGAGGCCGTTGTGGACGACCATGCCCCCGACCACGATGACGATGAGCCAGACGTAGAGGGTCGCGATCCAGTAGACCGCCGGCTCCTGGCCGCCCGCGCTCGCCGTGACATGCACGGGGGCGGAAGTGAAGCGCCTGTCCGCGCCCTGGTGGCACTGGCCGCAGGTCTTCGCGAGGTTGGCGCGGTTGACCGGCGACAGCGGATCCGAGGACGGGCGCACCGCGTGCGCCCCGTGGCAGCTCGAGCAGTTGACCGCGACCACGGCGCCGCCGCGGGTCGCAAGGCCGTGGAAGCTGTCGGCGAAGGTCTGGAAGCGGTCGGGGGCGAGGCCGTAGCGCTCGTTCATCTTCACCGAGCCGTGGCACGTGCCGCACACCATCTGCGAGACATTGCGCGCCGACACCGCGGCGCTCGGGTTCTTCGGATCGAGGATCTGGTGCTCGCCGTGGCAGGTGGTGCAGACGGGCGTGTCGGGGAACCCCTTGCGGAGCGCGGCGGCGTGGGCGCTCAGCGCATACTCCTTGGCCTCGGCCGCGTGGCACTTGGCGCACGTGTCCGGGATGTTGCGCGGATTGAACCGCGACCCGGCGTTGAGCGGGCCCGCGGTCTCGTGGCTTCCGTGGCAGTCGACGCAGTTGGCGGCGGCCGCGTTGCCATGCGCAAGGCTCTTCCCGTGCACGCTCTCGCCGTAGGAGACGATGAAGCCCCGGCTCACCTTCGAGGCCGACAGCACGCGACTCTCGTCGCGGTGGCAGCTAAGGCAGAGGTCCGTCTGCTCCCGCTTGAGCTTCAGCTTGTCGGTCCCCACAGCGACCGGCTTGAGGTGGCAGGTGAGGCAGTTCGGCGCCTCGGCGCGGCCCGCGGCAAAGGCCGCGCCGTGCGCGGAATTCATGAAGTGCTCGGTGACGTCGGAGTGGCACTCGCCGCAGGCGGCCACGAGCTTCGGTCCCGCAAAGGACGACTTGGGGCCGGACGCCTCGAGTATCCCGTGGGTGCCATGGCATGAGGTGCAGTCGGTCTCCACCGTGGCCGCGAAGGGTGTCGCCGCAAAGTCCGCATGGAACGCATGGGTCTTGGCGGTGCCGTCATGGCATGCCCTGCAGTCCACGGCCGCCGCGGGCTTGTGGTGCGGCCGGAGGTTCAGGTCGATGCCGTCATGGCAGTCGGTGCAGCCGAGGGTCGAATGGGCCGACCGGGCAAACCCGCTCGTGTCGACGTGAAGCGACACGGCCTTTCCGTCCCGCCAGACGGAGAGCCGCGCGTTCCCGTGACAGGAAAGGCAGGCCTGGTCCGAGCCGGCATCGGCGGCGCGCAGGGCCCCCGCGAGCACAGCCGCGGCCAGTCCGGTTCCCGCGATCCGGAGCAAGGCGTTGAGATGGAATGGGTGACGCATGACTGCGGGGCGGCCCGTGCCGCCCGGCATCCCCAATGCTGCCCGAAGCCGGAAATTTCGGCTGCGCGGATTTTGGCATAGTTGCCGCGCTTTTATCCCACCCCAGCGGAGCTCAAGTGCAAAAGATGAGCCTTGCGTCGGCCCGCAATCGGGGCCGAAGCTCGTCCCAGAAGGCTCATCATGAAATCTCTCGCGATCATCGGGATAGGGGCGGCGGCCCTTATCATGACATCCCCCGCGGCCCGCGCCGCAGCCCCGGACAGCTGGAAGCAGCACTGCGCATCCTGCCACGGCGAGGACGGTGCCGGACAGACCAAGATGGGGAAGAAACTGGGCGTAAAGGACCTGGCCGATCCGGCCTACCAGAAGAGCTTCACGGACGACCAGCTCTTCAAAAACCTGAAGGCCGGCGAGACCGGTGCCGACGGAAAGGTGAAGATGAAGGCCTTCGGCGACAAGCTGTCGGACGACGACATCAAGGCCCTCGTGGGCTACGTCCGCTCGCTGTCCAAGTAGGGTTCCCTGCGCGCCGGGTCCAGGTTCATTCCAGGGGCCCAAGGGTCTCGGCGCCGAACACGGGGTTCAGCGGATCGACGACGCCTGCGGTGTGAGCCTTCCGCTTTGACTCGACCTCCGCGATGTAGCGCCGGGTCGCGGGGGGAAGCTCGAGCCAGATCTTGATCGCGATCGCCATGCCGACGACCGCGAACGGTGTCAGGAACAGGGGCCACCACTGCCAGTTCCGGGTGGCAATGTAGCCGATGCTGAAGGATTGGATCGAGCTGCCGAGGTAGGCGAACCCGTCCACGATCCCGGAGCAGGTTGCGGTCGCCTTGCGGCCGCCAAAGTCCGTCGCCGCCGTGCCGGACATGAGGGACGTGATCCCGACCGCGCACGTCACGATGGCCACTCCGGCCACGCCCACGGTCACCGGTGACGAATGCAGCGTCGCCGCCATCACAAGGGACATGACCAGGACAATCCCGCAGAGCATCGCCGCGGGCGGGCCGCGGCGGGACTGGAAGAACTTGTCCGAGACGAATCCGGCTGCGAAGCCGCCGCCCACCCCGAAGATGCACAGGAGCCAGCCCCAGTGCGCCAGGAAGAACCCGGCCCCGGGCTGCTTGATCTCGTTTGCGAACACGAAGTACCACTGCGAGATCCCGTTGCGGAAGATCCCCGAGGTGAGCTCGACCACGGCGATCATGAGCATGAGGGGGCTCGTGAAGACCTTCTTCAGCAGGTCGAGGTACGACAGGTCAATGTGCATGAGGCCCGACGAGGCGTCGTGGGTGTCGAAGGCGGGAAATCCGGCGTCCTCGGGCGTGTCGGCGACGGCCCAGATGTCCGTCACCGACCAGAAGGCGATGATCATGGCCGGGACGAAGAACACGGCCGGGACGCTCCCGGTGAAATTGAAGATCCCCTGCCCCCAATCGAAGGCGAAATAGACGCCAAACGAGATCAGGGTCCCGAAGATCGCCCCGAAGACGCCCCTTTCCCGCACATGGAACCAGTAGGCCTTGACCTTGATGATCGAGACGGCGCCGTAGCTCTGGAAATACATGTTCAGCCCGTAGAGCGTGGCGTAGGCCGCCACGAGATGGGCATGGAAGCGGCCCGCAACGACCGCCATCGTGAGGATCCCGAGGAGAATGTTGGCCGACGCCGAGCCGAACCCGGCGATCAGGATCCCCCTCTTCCCCCCGATCCTGTCCACAAGGGGCCCGTTGACCAGGAAGGACATGGCGTAGACGAGGGTGCCGAGGCCGAAGATGAGCCCGAACTCCTCCTTGGACATGAGCGAACCCAGGGCATTCTTCGAGACGTTCAGGTTGTACCGGCCCATGTACAGGAAGGAGTAGGTCATCCCGAGCGGGAACCAGTTGAGGAACCTCCGAAGGATGAAGCGCCGGCTGTGCCTGAGCGGATTATTGAGGAAATAACCCACGATGACCGCGACCAGGCAGACACCGATGACGGCAAGGTACATAAAACGGGTCGAAGATGCCCGCGATCCCGGTCGGCTCAATCCCTATCCGGTCACAATACCCGCCTTTATGGCCATTTTTGCACTTCCGTCACCTTCCCCGCGGGTTTCACAGGCCTGGGCGGCCGTGATCCAATGGCCTGGTGCGTGCGCGGGTGCCATTGGACAAACCCTGCAGCCCAAGAAATGCGCAGCTTTTGGCAAGGGGCGCCCTGCGGCCCCGTTATAGGCTTGGTAAGCTTGCCCCAGAGAGAATGAGCGCAGGTCGAGACACCCCCTCGGATTCGGCGGCACCCGCCGTTGGGCGCCGGGGCGGGGCCATTCCGAATTAGAGCCTTCCTGATGGTACCCATGGCCACCCAGCCGAGCGACCCATCTCCCGATCCCGTTGCCCAGGCTGACGACTTGAGGCGCCTGGAGGCGCGCATTTCGCGGATCGAGGCCTACCTCCAGTTGAACGAGCCTGCGAAGGCCGCCGCCGTTCAACCCCCTGCCCCCGAGAAGCCGGACGAGGATCTCGAGTTCAGAATCGGCCAGGAATGGTTCGCGAAGGTGGGCATTGCGGCCCTCGGGGTCGGCGTCGCCTTCACGCTCTGCCTCCCCTACGCCACCCTGCCGCCGGCGGCCCCGTCCCTCTTCGGTTATGCGCTGGCAGCCGGCCTCTTTGCACTGGCGCGCTTCTGCCCCCGGCCGTTCGAGCCCGTCTCGGCGCCCCTTCGCGCCACCGCGATGGCGCTCCTCTATCTGGCCAGCCTGCGGCTCTGCTTCTTCGGGGACCGCCATGCCCTTTCGGCCGACTCACTTCCGGGCGGGATCCTCCTCACCCTGACCGCCGCCGCGAACTTCGCGGTCGCCCTTCGAAGGAAGTCCGCGTGGCTCATGGGCCTTGCGCTCCTTACGGGCTACGCCACGGCCGTGGCCGTCGGCTCGCCCGGCCCCGGGCTCGCCCTCGTCGCCCTCTTCTCCCTCGCGGCCGTAGGCGCCAGCGTCTCGCTTGGCCGGCCGGCTCCGATCATGATCGCGATGCCCCTCGCCTACACGACGTATGCGGTATGGGCCCTCAACAATCCGATTCTCGGCAGGCCCGTTCAGGCTGTCGCAGGCACGCCCTGGGCTCCCGCAATCCTCCTCGTCTGCCTGGTGGCCTTCTCAGCCGGGCTCCGCCGCGCCACCCGCGCCGACCGGGAGAACGTCATGGCGAACGCCGGTGTCTTCCTGAACGCCCTGGCGGGCTACGCGGTGTACCTGCTGCACACGTTCGCCTGCTATGACTCAAGGCTCGTCCTCTTCCAGCTTGCCGCCTCGGTCGTGCTCCTGGGGCTGGCCATCCTTCATTCCAGCGAAAAGGACGGCATCGGGTCGTTCATCTGCGCGATGACCGGCTTCGCGGCCATGAGCTTCGCGATCATCAAGGCCACCCATCCCCCGGATGTCTTCGTCTGGCTGTCCGTGCAGAGTGTCGTCGTCGTTGCGACCGCCATCTGGCTGCGCTCGCGCTTCATCGTCGTGGCGAACTTCGTCATCTATCTCGCGATCCTCGCCTGCTACGTGGCGGTCGCCGAGCGGGAGCGCGGGATCAGCCTCGGCTTCGGCGTGGTCGCCCTGTCCACGGCCCGGCTCCTTGGCTGGAAACAGAAGCGCCTGGAGCTAAAGACCGAGTTCATGCGCAACGCCTACCTCGTCGTGGCGTTCTTCGTGTTCCCCTACGCCCTCTTCCATCTCGTGCCTGGGGCATGGGTCGGCCTGGCATGGGTCGGCGCGGCGCTGCTCTATTACGCAATCGCGGCGATCCTGCACAATCCCAAGTACCGCTGGATGGCGCACGCGACGCTCGTCCTGACAGCCCTCTACCTCGTGGTTGTCGGGATCAGCCGGCTTGAGCCGCTGTTCCGGAACCTTTCCTTCCTCGTCCTCGGGGCTGCGTTCCTGATCGTTTCCCTGGTTTTCACCCGTCTGCGCAGGCCCCATTGACCCCGCCCGCTTTATCAAGGGGTCCGGACTCCATGCGTAGGCGCGGGCCACAGGCCTGCGACGCGCCCCGCCCACGTGAATCTGCGCGATTATCCGGATTCGGACCACCGTGCAGGACCCGCATCTGGCCATGATCGCACGGTCGGGACCGGCCGGGCGCTTGAGCGGTTCAGGCGGCGCAGGCGCACGCGGCACTTGGGAATTGAAGTTGGCGCCCGTCCCGTGAAAAGTTCCCCAAGTGAGCATTCCAGCGGCGGAAACGGATCGCGTTTATCGGAATTCCAAGGGAATGCGGACGCTGGCTGTCTGTTTTCTGGTGCCCATGATCGCGTTCTGCGTCATTGGTCCGGTCTGGTTTGTCCGCGGCTCCAATTCGGGCTATAGCCTGGGAGCCACCGTGCTGCTGCTTGGCATTGGCCTAGCCGGGCTTCTCGCGCTCCTGCTGCGCTCCGCATTCCGCGCCCGCCTTGAAATCCTCCCGGCCGGCATCCGCTACTCGAATGGCTGGAGCCAGGCAAGGGAGGTGGGCTATGACGAGATCGAGGGCTTCCGTGTCCCGGAGGGAAGGAAAACGCCAGTCCTGCTCCTCTTCCCCAGGGACAGGACCCGCAAGCCGATCAAGATCGACCTGGCCCTTGAACGCGCCGAGGAACTGGACGCCGTCTTGAGGGAGAAGTTCCGCGACCTCGACGCCGACGACGTCAAGGCGGAATTGAGCGAGATACTCGCGGACGAGAACCTGGGCCTCTCCGAGGCCGACCGGCGCACCGCCCTCGGCCGCGCACGGACGCAATCCCATATCCTGACCGCGGCCGGGTCGGCCGTGTCGCTTTGGGCATGGTTCTATCCGCACCCCTACGACCTGGCGTTGATGCTCCTCGCGCTTGTTCCCGTGCTGGCGATCGGCCTCGTGAGGTGGTCGCACGGGCTTGTGACGCTTGACGGGAAGATGACACGCGCAAGGCCCACGATCGCCGTTGCGGTTACAGGTCCTGCATCGATCCTGGGCCTGCGGGCCTTCCTGGACTGGCATGTCCTCGCATGGTCGGGGTTCTGGACGCCCTTCGCGGTGTTTGGTGGGACGGTGATCGCATTGGTCCTGTTCTGCGCCCAGGGGCCGGAACGCAGGAAAGCTGGCACGCTCGCCTCGCTGTGCGTTGTCTCGCTTGTCTACAGCTACGGCCTGGTCATCTTCCTCAATTGCGCGCTCGATCGTTCCGTTCCCGATGTCCACAAGACGGTCGTGGTCGCGCGCTGGTACGCCCATGGGAAGTCCACAAGCTATTATTTGAGGGTGGACCCGTGGATTGACGGCCGCGGCAGCAGGGAGATAACGGTCGCGCGATCGGTCTATGACCGGCACCCCGAGGGGAGCCCCGCATTGATCTGGGTCCGCAAGGGGTGCATGGCGATCCCCTGGTTCGTCGTCCGCTCGCCTCCGGATCCTCAACCCGGGACGGCTCCCTAGCCTGCGGGGCGGCACGGGAGCCCATTCAAGGAATCCGGGGTCAAATACCGGCTATCCCCCTTCCGCCGAAAGCCGGAGGCCCCAGTCCCCGCCACCCGGAATGTCAGGCAGCGTGATGACCCCAATCTTGCTGGCTCGGACATGGCCGTCCCCGGCATCGATCCACGTTCCATCGCGCGGGTTGAACCATTGCGCGCGGTAATCCGTGTTGAGACGGGCGCCCCGCACCTGCGCCTTCGGGCAGCCTTTCTCAAAGTATGCCAGGAAGACAGCCTTGTCGGGCGTGCGCGCGCAATAGGCCCATCCCTCGTAGCTCAGGGTGTCCTGGGACTTGTTGGGGGAGATTAGGTCCGCCATGGGGACAAGCTCCTGGTAGCGCCTCCCAATTGAAAATGCGAACGTGCGCAGAAACTGCATCTGCGCGCCCGATCCCCACCTGAACGCGTCCCACATCTTTGTCGGCGCCGTCGGCTCAATGTCGGCGCCCCAGATGCCCTCGGCGCCGTAGACATGCCCGGCGAATCCTCCGGAGAGGAAACTGCCGTAGAGCCCGGACCTGCAGAACGCGTTGTCGCGTTCGCTCCCGCCCACGGCGCCGCGCGTGTAGTTGGCGGAGCCGGGTCCCCGCGCATCCTTGTAGCCGGCATAATAGGGCTCGCCGTTCAGCGCGGGACGCGGGGGGTTCAGGGCGTAGATCTCCGTCAGGTACCAGTAATTGTTGTGCTCCCGCATGTTGCCAATCTGGTGCAGGGTCACCCAGGAAGGCTCGCCCCAGTTCTCGAGCGTGGAGGGATTCGCGTTGGCGGAGAGGAGCGTCCCGAAGGGCGGCGGCCCGTACCGGTCCTCCACGACCTTGATCGCATTGGAGTAGTCGGCCGGGCTCACGGTCTCGTCGATGATATCGAGGTGGACCGGGCTCAGCACCGTGATGTTGGCCTGGTACCGCGACCAGATGTACTGGATGTAGCGCGCGTAGGAGTCCGGCCATGCGTAGTACTTGTGCCAGCAGAGCCCCGAGTCGCGCCGGGACGCCTCGATGAACGGCACGAATCCGTTGGCGTTCAGGTAGTCGATCTTCCGGTCGAGATACCTGAAGTACTCGGGATTGATTCGGTCCATGTCGGGAAAGTCCTCCTCAAACCCGGGGACCCTGCCCGGGAAGAGGAAGGGCCGCCCGCCCTCGTTGTCCATGTTCTTGGCGCTGCCCGTTCCGAATTCGAGCCAGGCCGAGCGGATCGTGGTTTTCGCCGCGTCATCCATCATGAGGTGCCACGGCTTTCCGTCCGTCTTCCAGTTGGGAAAGGCCGCTATGATGTTGACCCAGTTGTATCCCTGCGCCTTTCGGAGGCGCACATAGTCCTTGAAGCCCGCACCCGGCCCGATGGGGCGCTCCACGTCGTCGTCATACCACCTGAACCGGTTCGACCCCACGGAATACCACGTGTCGCCGATCGCGAGGTAGGGCGTGCCATCGGCATACTGGAGTGCGTGGCCGTTGGCCGTCGGCTGGATCATTCCGCGGCGAAGCGGGTTCTCGTCCAGTTCGGATGGGGACCACGTGACGGCCGTGAACGCCCCGGACCGTCCCGCAATCCCGGGATCATCCGGAGCCGATCCGCCCACCCATGTCCAGGTTCCGGGCGCCGTGGCCATGAGGCGCACGCGAAAGAGCTGCCCGCCGTCCCAGAAACCGTAGATGCGCTTCCTGAACCCCGGACCGGTCAGGTCCACCCAGACGATCGCGTCGGTGTAGGGGTTCGCGTACGACCGTCCTGCCGTGAAGGCCAGCTCCTGCTTCTCCCAGACGCGTACAGGACTGACATCGGCAGCCCGAAGAAGCGGGCAGAGCCAAAGACAAAGGACCGGGGTTAGTCGGAACAGCTTCGTGCGGAGAGCGAATAACAAGATTCCGGGAGCCTCAACACAATCGTGCAGCCCTCAGGCCGCCGATATCGCGATCCCATGAGATCGGAGACTTCCTCCATTGCAGGCAGCCATCACCAAATGGAACAGGCACCTTCCGCAGGGGAAAGGTGCCTGTCGTTCAAGACGGAGGCTTGGTTTGAAACCGCCGGCCTTTGCGGGCGGGATCGCCCGTCACTTCACGGTCAGGCTCACCGGGTCGTAGCCCTCGCTGGCGATGACGACATTCTCCCCGGCATCCAGCTTGTCGACCTTCAGCGACGCGCCGACATCTATTGTGTTGGACTGCGTGCGAGGTTTTCCCTGACCGGTGACGGTAACATTCACCTTCAGAGGATGTGGGTCCAGATTGGCAATCCGAAGCGTGAAGCCGTTGTGGCTCCCGAAGCTGCTTCCCCAGGTGCCCGTGTCGAATGACGTCGTCACCGGCATTTGGCGCGCCTTCAGGACCATGGGTTGAAGCTTGGCAAGGTCGCTTTCCGCCTTCTGGAGGCGCGACTGCAGGTCCGTCGACTGGCTCTTTGCCTTGTCGAGCTGCTTTTGAAGATCGGAGGACCCGGCAGCGGCCTGGGTGAGCTGGCCCTGCAGGTCCGAAGCCTGGACCTTGGCCTTGTCGAGCTGCGCCTGCAGCTTTGCCGACTCAGTCATCGCGGCCTTGGCCTTGTCGACCTGCGACTGCAGATCCTTCAGCAGGCCGTTGGCCTTATCGAGCTGGTTATGCAGGTCGGCCGACTGCGCATTGGCCTTGTCCAGCTGCACCTGCAGGCCCGCCAGCTTGGCATAATCGGCCTTGGCCTTCGCGAGGTCGGACTGCGCCTGGGCGACGTCCGCTCTGGCGTTGGTCAACTGTGTCTGGGTTTCGGGGAGCTGGGCGGTCAGGTTGTGAACCTTGACACCGAGGACGATGATGACAATCGCGAGGACAAGGCAGGCTGCGAGTGTCCCGAAGAACAATCCTGCTGGCTTGAACGCTTCATGGCTGGGGGCGGGTGCTTCATTCATGGTAGAATAGACATCTTTGACCACCGGCGTCGGCTCAAGGGCACGGCCTTCGCTCCGAAAAGCGCGCCTTCAAGTGGGGTGAACACTCCATGCCGGCCCGGTTTGGCGCCGACAGCCCGCGATCTCCGCCACTCCGGTTCTCCTGTCGGGACAGCCCGGGGTGAAGGCCCCATAGCGAGGTATACGGGGAAGGACTAACATGCCGCCATGAATCTAATACTGCTCTTCGTTATTCTTCTCCTCCTGTTCGGCGGCGGCGGTTTCTACTTTGGCGGGCCGGCAATCGGCGGCGGCGGGCTTGGACTGATCCTGCTGATATGCCTCATCGTCTTCCTGGCAGGCGGGTTCCGCACGAAGACCTGATGTGATTCTGCCGGAGTTCGGCAGCGATGCCGCTCCCGTGAATGCGCAATCCCGTTGGATGCGTGTTCGGTCCGTGGGCTGATTAAGCCGTCAACCTCGGCTAAGGAAGCCCCAGCATTTCCCTTTTTTCCTTCTTAGACCCGCGGCTTGCCAAGGTCTTGGCCAAGGGATTTGGGCGAACCCGGTGGGCTTGCAGCCCTCATGCCCGGGATTATGAAGCAGCTATGAGCGACCCCAAGGTCGGCGAGAACCGGGTGGGTGCGGCGCGACGGTCATGCGCCGTAGTGAGCCCTCCGCAGCCCGTCGAGCGGCTCTTCATCTCCCTTTCCCTTCCGGATTGGGTGCACACCGAGCTTGAGGGCCTTTCAGAACCCCTGCGCGGAGTCGCATGGACACTCCCAGCGCAGCTTCATCTCACGCTTCGCTTTCTCGGCGACACTCCAATCGACCGCATCGAGCGGATCGAGGAGAGCCTGGCCTCGATCCGCGTCGAATCCTTCATCCTCCCAATTGAGGGTGCCGGTGTGTTTCCACCGAAGGGCCCCCCCAGGGTCATCTGGGTGGGTGTCGGCACAGGGCACCCGCACCTTTTCCAGCTGCGCCAGCGCATGGACGACGCCCTGCTCGCTGCAGGGATCGATTTCGATGTGCGCTTCTTCCAGCCTCACATCACGCTCGCCCGGTGCTCCGAGGCTTCCTCAGGCGCCATTTCAACCTGGCTTCGGCGCCACGGCGAATTCTCAACCGCGCCGTTCCGCGTCACCGCCTTCGACCTCTGCAGCAGCCGGCTTTCCGCGCAGGGCGCGGTGCACACGCTGAAACGCCGCTATCCGCTGGCCTGAAGGAACGAGCTCCGAGCCGCGACCCCCCCGTGACAGGACGCCCTTGGGCGGTTCCTATTTTGCCCGGAGCAGAAGGACAGGCACCCTGACGCTGTGGCGCACGCGCCTCGAGGTCGACCCCAGGAAGAGGTCCGCCACGAAGCGATGCCCGTGCGTGCTCATCGCAACCAGGTCGCACTTCTTATCGTTAACCCACCTGATGATCTGCTCGCCTGGCTCGCCGAAAGCCAGTTCAGCCTCCGCGGGGATGCCCGTGGACCTAAACTCCTCCTGCACCTTCTGCAGGTAAGCCGTATCCTCGGCGATCTCCGGGCTGACCGCGTCGGATCCAAAGGTTCGCGCAGCCCAGCCGTCGGCGACGTGCAGCAGCGCGACGCGGCTGTTCATGACCTTGGCCAGTGCCTTGATATGCTCAATGATCGCCCTGTCCGTGGGCGTCGCGTCCAGCGTCACGAGGATCTTGTCATACATGGCTGGATCTCGGCTGAAGGTTTTTGAGGATTGTTTCTTAGTGGCCGGCGATAACGACCCATGCCTGCTTCAGCGCATCCGGCAAACTATAGATATCCATCGCCGTAATCAACAGCGCAGTGCCCCAGCCGGTGATCATGAGGAACCAACCGCTTCGCCATTGTCCCATCCGCCTGCGGGAGCTCGTGAAGTGCAAAAGCGGGAACATGGCGAAGGGCAGCTCGATGCACAGCACCACCTGGCTTAGGTTAATCAGGTCGGTAATACTGCTGCTGCCCCGGATGCTGATGATCAGGATCGCAGGAATCACAGCCAGTGAACGGGTTATCAGCCGCCGCACCCACGGCTTGATCCTCCAGTTCATGAAGCCCTCCATCACGACCTGCCCCGCCAGCGTTCCGGTGATCGTGCTGCTCTGGCCGCTCGCAAGGAGCGCCACGGCGAAGAGCGTGCTGGCAAGCGCCGTTCCCAGAAGCGGAGCCAGCGTCAGGTACGCCACGCGAATCCAATCGCTGTCGGCCGTGAATTTGACCACCTGCCCTCCGGCCACCGTTAAGCTGTCCTTGCCGTAGAACACGATCGCCGCAAGCACCAGGATCGCCGCGTTGATGACAAAGGCGATCGACAGCGCCACCGCCGTGTCGATTGTGTTGAAGCGGATGGCGCGACGGACGGACATCTCGTCCTTCTGCAGCTTTCGGGTCTGCACAAGCGCCGTGTGGAGGTACAGGTTGTGCGGCATAACCGTCGCCCCGATAATGCCGACGGCCACGACGATCATCCCGCTCCGGGCGAATTCGGGACGCAACATGGCGCGCCCCATTTCGATGAAGTCGGGCCGGGTCTGGACCAGCCCGAAAATCTCGACGCCGTAGCAGGCGCCGATTGTCAGGACGAAGACGGTGACCACCGCCTCGATCAGCCTGACTCCCAGGCCCTGCAGGGTCAGGAGCAGAATCACATCGAAGGCGGTGATGATGATCGCCCACTGCAGCGGAATGTGGAAAAGCATGTTCAGGGCCACCGCGCTGCCGAGCGACTCGGCAAGGTCGGTCATGCCGATTGCGATCTCCATCGAGATCCAGTTCGGCCAGCGCGTCCACCCGGGGTAGTAGTCGCGGCAGCACTGGGCCAGGTCCTTGCCCGTCGCCACGCCGAGGCGGGCCGAGATCACCTGGAGGATCACCGCCATGAAGCTCGCCAGGGCGACAACCCAGAGCAGGTCGTACTTGAACTGCGCTCCGCCCGCCAGGTCGGTGCCCCAGTTGCCCGGGTCCATGTAGCCGACGCTGATCAGGATCGCGGGTCCAACGAATGCCCGCCATTGCCGCCAAAAACCCGCCTGCTGGGGCGGCACGATCACCGTGCCGTGGAGTCCCTCAAGCGACGTGTGCCCCACCGGGGGCTGGTCGGCCGGTTCATTTGGCCTATTTTCCAATTTGCAGCCGTAGCTACAAGGGTATGGGCGCAATTGTCCAACTTTGAAATGGCCGCAGCCGGGCACCTGCCACCGGCGCACCCCGTTCTTGAAACTGGCTTTGCGGGATTGTTGACCCTTACATCGCAACGCCGGCCGGCCCGGCTTCCCCACTACAAAGACAACACGCCCTCAGCAGCTTCTCATGAGACACCCAATTCCCCAAAGGGTCCCCAAGACGGTCTTCCGGTCGCTTGTCCGGTGGGCACCGACGGTTTCAATCGACCTGATCTTCCTGAACCGCGCGAACGCGGTGCTTCTGGGCTATCGCTCGAACAGGCCCGCCAAGGACACCTGGTTCGTCCCCGGCGGCCGGATCTTCAAGGGAGAGCGCATTGCGGATGCCATGGTGCGAATAGCCCGCGACGAGACGGGAATAGAGATCGATCCGGCCAGGGCCGAGTTCGCGGGCGTCCACGAGCATTTCTACCGGAACAGCGTGTTCAGCCGATCATATAAGCTCCCCACCCACTACGTCGTGCTCGCGTTCAGGATAAGGCTCCGGAAGGACCCCCGGCTCCGCGGGGACAGCCAGCACAGGGAGCTGCGTTGGTTCAGTCCCCGCGACGTGCTGCGGTCGCGAATGGTTCACGCGAACACAAAGGCGTACTTCCGCTCCAAACGAGGAAAGGCGTGACCCCACTGTCCTATTTCTTGGGCTTCGCCCTCAGCGGCTCAAAGCGCGCCTGGAAGAAGCGAAGGTACTCGGGTTCATAGACCATCTTGAGCCCGCGCGGCTTCACCTTCTGCTGGTAGACGGCGACGACCGACTCGGCGACCACGTCCATGTGCGCCTGCGTGTAGACGCGGCGCGGTATCGTGAGCCTCACGAGTTCGAGCTTCGGGTAGTGATGCTCGCCCGTGGCGCTGTCGCGGCCGGCGGAGACGATGCCCCGCTCCATAGAGCGGACGCCGGCGTCAAGGTAGAGCTCCGCCGAAAGCGTCTGGGCGGGAAAGCTGTCCTGCGGTATGTCCGGATAGAAGCGCCGCGCGTCAAGGTAGACGGCGTGCCCCCCTATCGGCACCACGACCGGGACCCCGTACGACTGAAGGAGCTCGCCGAGGTACTCCACCTGGCCCACGCGGGCCCTCATGTGCTCGTCCTCGACGGATTCCTCGATGCCGCGCGCCATGGCCTCCATGTCGCGGCCGGACATGCCGCCGTAGGTGTGGAGCCCCTCGTAGATGACGACCATGTTTCGCGCCTTGTCGGCCAGCCCGTTGTCGTTGAGCGAAAGCCAGCCCCCGATGTTCACGAGGGCGTCCTTCTTTCCGCTCATGGTGCAGCCGTCGGTGTACGAGCAGAACTCCTTCAGGATCTCGGCGCACGACCTGCCCTCGAAGCCGGGCTCCCGCGACTTGATGAACCAGGCGTTCTCGACCGCGCGGGTCGCATCCAGCATCACCGGCACATCATAACGGGTGCAGAGCTCCCGCACCGCCCTGGCGTTGGCCATGCTGACCGGCTGGCCTCCGGCCATGTTGACCGTGGCGGCGAGGCTCACATAGGGCACGCGGGTTGCCTCCTTGAGCACGCGCTCGAGTTTCGCCAGGTCGACGTTGCCCTTGAAGGGATGCAGGTTCGCCGGGTCATGCGCCTCGTCGATGATGACATCGACGAACTTCGCCCCGGCGTGCTCCTGGTGATAGCGCGTCGTCGTGAAGTACATGTTGCCCGGCACGGTGTCTCCCGGGCGGATCATGATCTGGCTTAGGATATGTTCGGCGCCGCGGCCCTGGTGCGTCGGGATCAGGTGCTTGAACCCGTAGCGCTTGTGGACGGCATCCTCGAGATGGTAGTAGTTCTTCGAGCCGGCGTAGGCCTCGTCGCCCAGCATGATGCCGGCCCACTGCCAGTCGCTCATCGCGCTCGTCCCGGAATCCGTGAGGAGGTCGATGTACACGTCCTCCGAGCGCAGGAGGAAGGTGTTGTAGCCCGCGGCGCCCAGGGCGGCCTCGCGCTGCCTCCTCGTCGTCTTCCTGATCGGCTCGACCATCTTGATCTTCCACGGCTCGGCCCACGAGCGGCGGTGCAGCTGCTGGCCGGTTGTGCGGAGGATGTTGGGGGACTCTTCTGATTGTGGGGGGTTCACGGAATTGAAAAGGGTTTAGGAGTTGAACTCAGAAGGCGGCATTGCCCGGGGTCCGGGCAAACGGGATCACGTCGCGGATGTTGGACACGCCCGTGGCGAACATCAGCATCCGCTCGAACCCCAGGCCGAAGCCCGCATGCGGCACGGTGCCCCACCTTCGCAGGTCCATGTACCATCCATAATCCTTGGGGTCCAAACCGTGTCGCCGTATGCTGGCCTCAAGGACATCCGGCCGCTCCTCGCGCTGGCTTCCGCCCACGATCTCCCCAATCCCGGGCACCAGGACGTCCATCGCGGTCACCGTCTTTTCGTCGTCATTCAGCCTCATGTAGAACGGCTTGATCTCCTTCGGATAGTTGTAGACGGTCACCGGGCACTTGAAGACGGTCTCGGTAAGGTAGCGCTCGTGTTCCGACTGAAGATTGGTCCCGTAGGCAACGGGGTGCTCAAAGGTTCTGCCGCTTTCAACGAGCAGCTTGACGGCCTCCGTGTAGCTCACCCGCTGGAACGGCCGTTCCAGGACGAAGTCGAGGCGTGCGATCAGCTCCTTGTCCACGAACTTCGCGAAGAGCTCGAGGTCATCGGCGCCGCCCGTGCGGGCCTCGCGGATGAGCGCCTTCACGAACTCCTCGGCAAGGTCCATGTCTCCCGTCAGGTCGCAGAACGCCATTTCCGGCTCGATCATCCAGAACTCGCTCGCGTGCCGGGACGTGTTCGAGTTCTCAGCCCGAAAGGTGGGCCCAAAGGTGTAAACCTTGGACAAAGCGCACGCAAACGCCTCGGCCTCCAGCTGCCCGCTCACGGTCAGGTACGTCGAGCGCCCGAAAAAATCCTTCGAATAGTCAACGGAACCGTCGGGCACTTTCGGCGGGGCCGCGGGATTGAGCGTCGTCACCCGGAACATCTCCCCGGCCCCCTCGCAGTCACTCCCGGTGATGATCGGGGCGTGCAGGTACACGAACCCCCTCTCGTTGAAGAACCTGTGGACGGCGAAGGCGAGGCGGCTCCGCATCCGGAAGACGGCCCCGAATAGGTTTGAGCGCGGGCGGATGTGGGCGATCTCCCTCAGGAATTCCGGCGTGTGCCCCTTTTTCTGAAGGGGGTATCCGGCATCCGAGGGGCCGACGACCGTCACTTCCTCGGCACTTAGCTCCCACTTCTGGCCCTGCCCCTGGGAGGTCACCAGCTTCCCGCGCACGGAAACGGAAGCCCCGGTTATGATGTGCTGCACCTCGGCGTAGTTGCCCAAGCTTGCCGGGGCAATCACCTGCAGGTTGCGCAGGCAGGAGCCGTCATTGACCTCAAGGAACGAGAAGGTCTTCGCGTCCCGCCGGGTTCGCACCCAGCCTTGGACAACCGTGTCTTCCCGAGGAGCCGCGCTTGCGAGGGCTTCCTGGACCGTGATCGGCTTTTGCATATCCCATCAAACGCCACCGCTTCTCGGCTGAAAAGGAAATTGCGGACGCCGCCGGACATCAGGCGCGGCAATGCCTCATCGGTGCTCTGGAAAATCCCGAATCGCGGCGATTCCCCAAGCTTGACTGTCGGTGACCGCGTCCGGCTCCGAGGCTCGACGAAACAAGCGGCGCCGGATTGAGATCGCCACCATGGCTATCTGAACCTCTTGCCTGCCGACCGTCACCGATCGATCGACAGCCGAAAACCGCAGGAAGGCTGAAGATTCCACGAATGCAGGGCCGCGTATTCGCATGTACCTGTCACTGTAGTACATACGCCCCTCAATGCGACGCGTGCACGCCGGGAACAACCGCCACCTTTGGGACAAATAAGCAGCCAAGCGGCTTGGTGAGCGCAAATGATGACTACGAGGCCTATGTCAAGGCAGGCGGGCCGAAGATCATCGAGACCCCGACACCCACCCCTACAACGACGGACAAGCCGGCTGAGACCCCGACAACGAACCCGCACTAGTCACACCCCTAACCCACTCATTCCCGGTAGCCGGCGCAAACCGCCGGCTGCCGTGTCATGGGGTCACGCAGGCCCGGCATCAGCGCCTGTTTCCGATCGCGTCTGTCAAGCGCAGGAGGTACAAAGGTCGCTGCTCAGATCCATCGCGCCCGCGATAAGGTCTGTCGTGTTGGTCGGCTATATATAAGTACTTGTGGTACCCAATAGCCGCTCTCGCGCGCGAACACGCCCATCATCCCCGGATCTGTTTCCGGGAATGGCTTCTGGTCGCTGGTCGCTGTTTTCGAATGACAAAGTAGAGCCATCGAGCAGAACCGTTCCGGCGCGGTTTGCGGGAACGCCAACTGGAAACGACCTTTGTTCCGGTTTGGGATGCAAGAAGGTCATTGAAGCCATCGATCTGATAATAGCTTGTGAACCGTCCATCGTATTCAAAACTTTCCCCGATTCCCTCCTTGAGCGCTATAAACAATATACCCTTTGGCTTCAGTGCTCGAACAAGCCTCTTGATCACATCATTCATTTGAACCCGAGGGACATGGATAAGGGACGCGCAGGCCCATATTCCATCGTATCTATTGCGAGCGGATAGCGATTGCAAATTACCTACACGGGCATTCACCCCAATGGACTTTGCCAGCTCGACCATTTCCTCGGACGCATCGAAGGCGTCGATTCTAAACCCTCGTTCTTGGAGCGCCAGGCTGTCACGTCCGGTTCCGCAACCAGCATCCAAGATTCGAGCCGCCGGCCGAAGCATTCCACAGAGATAATCGTGAAACGCCTTCATATTGATCTTGGAGCTATAATCAATCCATGCGTTAAGATTGTCCCTGTAGGATGCGCAGTTAATTTTGATTATATCGTCGGCTTTCACGATTTTGCCCGCCTTAGTTGCCACCTCTACAGGAAATTCACAAGGAGAGACCCAAATGCCCGTGCCCCGACCGTTCACGAATGCCGAGAAGGCGGTGTACCTTAAGTATTTCCCGGAGATGGACGTCGATGCGGTCGTTGTCACCGGCGAGATCGATGACAGCTACAATTGCGTCGCGTGGACCCTGGGCGTGTCGGACGACTGGTATTGGCCGGGCTATTCCCTCGCGGAATTCAACGCATATTATAGGATTGATGGATATAATCCCACCCCGACTGGCAGCGTGGCGGCATGGGGGTTCTCGACGAAGCAGATGAGGCACGCTTGCGTGCAGGGCCCCGGCCACGGACCTCGTTGGGAATCGAAGATCGGACCCTATCAGCGGATTCAACACGCCCTTCCAGAGCTGCAGGGCCCGGATTATGGCGTCATTCAGGAGTTCTATACGCGGCAGGGTCCGCCACCCGTCATATTGACCCTCGAAGGTGTTTCCGGGGACCGTCGCAACAACACGCTAATCGAAGACGATCGTGCCAAGTTGAAGGCCGCCGTCGCTGCGGTACGTGAAGACCTCAGGGTCGAGTTCGGCAACAGGTTCCAGCTGTGGAAGAAAACCTGGCTTGGTGGGGACCTCAGGTTCGATTCCAACCCCTATTCCCGAGCCGCGGGCCCGGAATTTGCTGCACTGGCTGAAATGGGCCCACCGATCACTTCTTTGGTCATGGAGGCCCTTACCCATCCCAAGAACTTCTTCGCCCTTGCGCTCGTCGAGGCGGTCACCTCGGGGCATTATTTCGTGAACCCGATAGAGATTCAAAGTCGCAAATTCCTCAGCGAGCGAGCGAGAGCCAGTCGCGTCGTGTGGCTTTGGCTGCAGGGACTGAAGATTTGATGCGATTGTTTGAAAGAATCATAAAAGAATTCCGTTATTCTCTTAGAGAGCCAAAAAAACGTTGATAAACAAAATAAGAACATGTGTGCAGCAATGAAATCCAAGGGCAGAAAACGCGCTGGTTCCGGTCGTTCGACATCCCCGTCGCCAGGGAGGGAGATTCCACTGTCAGACCTCGGCCTGAAGAATAATACCGAATGCGGCTGCAATCCTACGCAGCGGCGCCTGAACTCACTCCTAAAGGCACGCATCCTGTTGGGAATGGTTGCAACCCCCGAGAGCCTTGCGGCCGCCTCCATAAGGCACGACGTGCCGGTCGAGAAGATCCAGCACTGGATCAAACAACTGGAGCCAAGGCTTGCGGCAATAATCGGGTATTGAGTGGGGAGAGCGCAGCCGGCGGGGACAGTCTGTGCGTTAAGAGCACGCCGGACTGATCGGGGCTTCGTGTCAGAATTGGGGCGTGGGTCGGCACCGCGGCTCGAAAATGGCCGTTTGGGATCCAAGAGGCTCCCCATCCTATTGGTCATAGCCCCAGACCCGAAGCACTCCGTCTGCGCGGTAGCCAAGCAAGGTGTTGTTCCGGCGGCTGACCGCAAGGTAGGTCACCGCCTGGTCGCCGCGCCCCTTTTCGGAGAATTCGAAAAGCGTGATGATGGGCCGCCATTCGTTTGTTTCGTAGATTTGAATCGCGCCGTTGCTTCCGCCGCAAAACAAACGGCTGTCGTCATGCGAGAACGCTATCGATTCCAGGACGGAATTGTCGGTCTTGAAGCGCCGGACGACACCCAAGGAATTGAGATCGCGCACCTCCACTTCCCCGTTTTGCAAGCAGATCGCCATCAGGCGCCGGTCATGCGAAATCGAGCCGTAATTCGCCCTGGGCAGGTAGGACCATTTGGCCAGCTCTCGGACGCCCCGCACGGACCAAAGCTTAACAGTCAAGTCGCGCCCCGCTGTGATTGCCTTCTCTCCGTCGTTTGAGATTATGGCCCACCAAATCCTTCCCTGGCCTGCCGGGCTTGAGCCAAGTTCCCTTTTGCTGGCCAGGTCCCAAAAATGGATGCTTCCTCCGGTGTCGGCTGCGATCAGAGTCCCCGTCGCTGAAGAGGCATCGGCGCACTCGACGCTCGAGCCGGGCGCAAGGATTCTCAAATCCTCAATCGAGCCGGCATTGCCGATCGGATATCGCATCAAGAATCCGTCCCTTGTCAGCGCCAGCAACCGTTGATTGTCCGCGTCGAACGCCAGCGGGACGGATCCTTTTAGTCCATGGCCCGCAGATGCGAACGTTCGTGTATGGAATACCTGCAATTCATCCTCATTGGTGTTCGCCGCCAACATGGATCCGTCATCGGAGATGCATGCGTACTGATGTCCGATGGTCTGCGCCCAAAGCCCGGAGACCTGGCGCTTTACTGTTGGCGAATTTGCTGCCCATTTGCGCAGATCGCCCGAGGTTCCCGCGGAATATATGGTCTCTCCTGTCTTCGACCACGATATATGGGTGACCCCGCCCTCGTGCCCGCTCAGCTTGTTTACAAGGGCGCCGGTCGATGCGTCGAAAATCTCAATCGTCGGTTCTCGGCCGCCGATCGCCAGCAGGCCATCGTTCGGTGAAAACGCCAGGGTTTGCACGACACCCAGATCGACCGGCTTTTGCCAGCGCTTGTCGCCCGAACGTGTGTCTTGGACAACCACCTCACCCCGGTCCGCGTTTGCGATCGCCAGCCGGCTTCCGTTCCCGGAAAACCCGACCGCTGTGATGCGATCGGGCCCCTGCTCGTCGTGCAGCAACAGGTGGTGTTCAAGGTCGTAGACTTGAAGGCGCCACATGAATTTCGGCGCTTTCGTATGAAAATATGCGATCGCAATGATTTTGCCGTCGGGAGTTATCGCCGTTGCCTGACCCCAGGCCCAGCTCTGATAGTCTTCCAGCGCCAGAGGCAGCCTTTGCACATCGCGGTGTTGCGGAAAATCCCAATCGCGAAAGGCCGACACGTAGTCGATGTTGTCTGCCGTCACGGCGATGATGCCGCCGCCATGCGCCAGAACGGGGCGATTGACCCCCGAGGCGGGATGGCTGTCCGGAATTCCATCGGCTAACCGCCATCGTTGAAGCGCAAAGTTCCGGTCGCTGCCCACCAGCCACTCCCCATCTGAGGAGAATCCCGCCAGGCGATGGGTCCCATTGATCGTCCGGATCAACTTAAGTGTGTCTGCGTCACGGAGGGTCGTGCAGTCGTCGTCGCTCTGGCCGGCCACCAATCGTCCATTCGGCGAAAGATAGATCTTCTCGAGCGAGTGTCCGTTTCCCGGAACCACCTCCGCCAGGTCGCCGCGGGACTCGTCCCAGAGCGCCCTCCATTCAAAGCCGCGCAGGTCCGGCCCTCCTGCTGCGGGAACCACCGCGCTCAGCGCCTCCCGCGCCCCGCCAAAGTCATTCAGCTCCAGCGCCCTCTGCGCGCGACTGAGCGACGCCGAATAGAAGGTTCTTCGCGCCAGATCTTCCAGGTTGGATTCAGCCTTTTCCCGGCGCGCGGTCTCGCTCGAGAGCCGCGTGTGTTCGACCCATGCTCCGGTCCCTGCAACGACGGCCGTGATCGCCAGGATGGCGGCAATTTCCAGCGATCGAGCCAGGCGCCGCTCCGTAGCCCGCATTCGGCGGACAGAACGGCCCGCCTGAAGCAGAAGTAGTTCGTCAAGAATGAGCTGTGCGTCCTTGAATCGGCGGGTGGGGTTGGGATCACAGGCGCGGATAATGACTTCATTGAGTTCGAGGAGGGCCTTGCGATCAGGCGCCTGATCCCAGTGTGGATTGAGCCGCGGAAAATCCTTTCGATCCATCCCCGTGGCCAGCTCGTACAGGACCTTGCCGAGGCTGTATACATCGGCCGCGGGAGTTCCCGGCCCTTCAGGTGGAAAGAACCCCTCGGTGCCGACAAACGTTAGATCTCCCGATGCCGTCGCCACCAAGCCAATGTCGGCGAGCTTTGGCACTCCACCAACGAAGATCACGTTCGACGGCTTGATGTCGCGATGGACGAGGTTGCGAGCGTGCATGCCGGCCAGGCCCCGGGCGAGTTCGACCCCAATGGAAACGCATTCAGCTGCGGGAAGGCGACCCGACCTTGCCCGCACCTCCCTCAGGGTGCGCGGCACATATCGCTCCGGATTGATTTCCCTCCCCGTCTCAACGTCGTCCGCCAACTCCATCACATAGTAGAAAAACCCATCCGTCTCGTTGCGGCTGACATGAAGGAGCGCGAGCTGCCGGGACTCGACCAGCGAAATTGAGGCGAATTCCTTGAGGCCTCTAAACTCGCGCTCGTAGGGGCGCGCGTCCGAAAAACGGTTGCGCCAGACAATCTTTACTGCGCGGAAGACTCCCGTCACTCCCCTGGCCAGCCAGACCTCACCGTAGGAGCCGCGGCCTATTTGCCGCAGCAACTCGTAATCGGGAAGCAAGGGAGCTGACGGTGCATCCTCCGGCGTCACGTCTTGAAACTAAATTCGCGCGGACTGTGTTCGTCGAGGCAAAAAAAACAGAAACCCCCATCAATCATAGGTTTGGAAGCAACGTTGGACCAGCCGATTGAGCCTCGTTAGGGCCCGGATAGAGGATCGAACGCGCCTAGTCCAGGGTCGTTTCCAGCTTGGCGACCTCCGCCTTGAGCTGCTTGGTCAGCCGGTGGGTGATCAGATAGATGGACGCCGGGTTGATTCCCAGTTCGCTTGATATGCGCATTACGGGCCAATGCTGGCGGACGTGTAGGTCAAATACCTGGAAGTGTTTGGCCTGCACCCTGCCGGCAAGCCTCTCCAATGCCGCCTCGAGCAGCGTATTCTGCCACTCCTTTTCCCAGCATTCACCGTCCTGCTGGGGATCCGGGATTCGCTCAATGGTGGACGTTTGGTCCTCGGATTCATTCTTATGGGGCGATAATCCGATTCGGGGCCTGCTTCGAAGCTTGTCCGTGGCCCGCCAACGGGCGAGGTTCATCAACCAGCCGCGAAACGAGCCTTTGTCGGGATTGGACTCGAAGTCCTGGATGGTGTTGCCGACGCGGATGAAGACATCCTGGGTTACCTCCTCCGCCTCCTCATGGGTGAGGCCGAAACGGCGCGCGAATCCATGCACCTGCCTTCGATAGAGTTCGTAAAACTCCTCCCAGCTCTTCTTGTCCTTCCAGTCCCGCAGGCGGAAAAGGAGCGAGGCGCGAGTGCGTAGCGTGGAATCGATTGGGTTCGATGACATGATCATTTAAGAAGAAACGTCCACGACGGGCTCAATCTTTCAACGGGTTCCGGTTCCAGAGGCGAACGGGGCTGGCAAATCGCGAATGTCCTACGGCCAAACCTGACGTAAGAGCCTGCACAACAAGGGCCGGCAATGCCACAACAATTCGCACAAGTTGCCCGTCACGAAAACTTCTTTCCAGCCCAGCTGATTGCTCCAAAGAGCTTTCCACGCGAATCGGCACCCCTTGCCGCACGATCCTTTGCCGGTTCAGGCTCTGACTTGATATCGTGCGATACCCGGGAACGTTCCCTCAATTTTTCACTCGCCCGGGCATGCGTGAGGTTCATCAGCCAGCCGCGAAACGAGCACTTCCCCTGACCTCTGTCGAATTCCTGTATGGCAATCGCCGCCCGAATGAAGACCTCTGCGGTGGCCTCCAGCGCCTCCTCATGGGATAGACCGGACCGCCGCGCGAATCCATAGACCAGCTCCCTGTAAAGACCGTAGAACTCGTCCCAGCTCCTCAGGTCGTCCCATCGCCGCAGGTTGATCAGCAGTGAGGCGCTCGTGTGAAAGGTGAACTGGCTCGGGTCGGTGGACATGACCATTGGAGATATAACGTCGATTTCCGGCCCAAACTTTCATCGAACCCCATAATTCCTTGCCTGGAACTCGCCTGCGAGTCGCACCGAACGCCGCCGCTTCCAGCTTCTTCTTGAGCGTAGCGACGCGTTGGCTCTGGGGCTGATAGGGTTTGTCCCCGCGGTGTTGGTCCGCGAGTGACGGCTCACGAGTCGCCCTGAACGGCCATTTGGAACCCGGGTGGGCTTGGCCGTTCGGGTCTCCTGCAGAGTCCATTGGGTTGCGATGCCACAGAGTGTTCGTCCGGAAGGAATTCAATGAAAGAACGGCCCGGCTGCCGTCGTTGAGCGTGGTAGTGAAACATTCATATAGCCACGAATCCGCCATGCGGGCGCTCCAAATGAGAAGGGATGTGCGGCACACCCGGCACCGCTCCGGTCACTACCTTCTTCGACGGCCAGTGCCAGCCATCGTCCTCCGAAGCGGACCGGCCGTGAATGCCAATCTACCATGAGCCAGACCAATTATCGCGATCTCAGAACTGAGCCTCTCGCCGTGGGACATGAGGGACCTGAATTCTCGTCCGAAGACGAAAACCGTCTTCGGGATGTGCTCAAGCGGTGCTCGGCCTCGACGCGCGAGGCAGCCTGTGCGTACCGTCGCACCCGCGACGCTGCTTATCTGCCCGTGATCATAGACGGGCTAATCGAACACTATATAGAGGGTGACGCGCGAACCGAGCTCCACCGCCGCGGCGACGACATCCGGTTGGTCGAAGACCTGGCGATCGATTCGCTTACCGTGCTGGAAATTGTGTTTCTCGCCGAGGAAGTGCTCCAGGTCTCTATAGACAACGAGGAACTGAGGGCCTTCGGGACCGTGAGCAAAATGAAGGGGTTCATCCTATCCAAGCTGGCGCCCACCCGGCCCGCGATCCGCGTTTTCACGATCAGACCGTCCTCCAATGGCATCGGCCACTCCCAGGCATGAGAAGCACGGCAGAACTTCCCTATGAACTTCGCGCCGTGATACAGCAATGCTGCCCATGGTTGATCGCGTTGCGCCACTCTTACACATGGCTCTTCAACGATCGTTGGAGCCCGGCGTGGCCGAAGGTGAATCCACGGAGTCACCTGACAAGGCGCGCCGATCCGCACACGTAGATGATCCCTTTTGAGGATCGATTTCGTTTTGATGCCTGCAGCCACTAACAACACAAAAACCACATCCTTCATGAAAAACCTGCCCTACATCGTATCACTCGCGACAATCATATGCCTAGTCGTCCTCGCGGCCTTGGCCGCCCTTGGTCTATCCCTGCCCTACGTCTCCATCGCTTCAGACATCGTCGGGTTCTCCTGTGGCGCCGGTGTATTCTCATTCTTCCTTGCGGACTATGGCGCGGGACGCCCAAACCACTATGTCGATCTTCGTGCTGCAGAACCAAAGCGCGAAGTCGCGCTCGCAGCGCAGGCGAGCCGGGGACGCGCTCGCCGCCGGGTAGAACTCCCATTCGAAACAGCGATCACGCTGGAGCTTATGAGCGAGGTTCGCTTGCGCGAAGATCTCTCAACCCTGTCGCTGCGGTAGCACCTGAAACCCTTGAAAGCACGCACTTTCTTGACCCACGTTGCGTGTCGGCTGGATATCAAGGCCGACACCCCGAGCCGCCCGCACCAATGGGTTCACGTCACTTTGGTTAGACAACTCAAGTCCTCGCATGATATGAGCGTGCAGGCTCGCGTGAATTAAATGAATCACAAAGAGAAAACTCACTTCGTAATCGGAGTTGCCGGAAGTTCTGGCTCCGGCAAGACCACGCTGGCCACCAAGTTGGTTGACCATTGCGCCGCGATTGGAATTACGGGGCAAATCTTCTCGCTCGATAGCTATTACCGCCCCCTTGACCACATGAGTTTCGAGGAACGCAAGGCCCAGAATTATGACCATCCCGATTCCATCGACTCGGCGCTGGCCGTAAACCAACTGCGCGATCTCTGCACCGGCAAGGCGATCCAGCAACCGGTCTACGACTTCAAGATACACACGCGTCGAAAGGAGTCCGTCACTTGCATACCCACCCAAATGGTCGTGGCCGAAGGGCTCTACGCGCTTTACTTCCAAGAGCTGCTCGACCTTTGCGATTTCAAGATCTTTGTCTCGACCGACATCGTGACAGCCATGCTGCGCCGCGTCCAAAGAGACATCACCGAACGCGGTCGCGACATCGAGGGCATCAAGCACCAGATATCGGCCACCGTCTTGCCCATGTTTGAGACCTATGTGAAGCCCACCCAGAGAAACGCTCACTTCTCAATCAACTGGGAAGGCGAGGAGATACCGACCAAGGCGACCGAGGGCCTGGTGCGCATGATGCGCGATCACTTCCGTTGAGGAATGCGGCAATCTCTCACGGGGCTTTCCCTGAACCTAAGTGGTCCGAATAGCTGGGATCACGTCAGCCTCGTGAGCGAAGCGGGCCACGGCCCAGAAGCAACGGGGGTGCGAGCCAAGCGCCGGATTCGAGTCGACTGCCGAGACCCCAGCCGCCATAAGCTCTTGCGGCGCAGCGTGCCATGGGGCCCATGCCGCCGGCGCCTCGGAGCGCACCACAAGGTGGACGCCAGTCGACATACTCGACGGGGCTGGCGTTCCGGTATTCATCTACAATCACCAACTTTGTCTCCTGCCTACTGAGCTTCATCGCTTCGCAAGAAAGACTATTTCGGATTGGAAAAACGTGTACCTGCCAGCATGTGATTCATGCACGTTAAAAGCCGAGTGCGGAGGATTTTTTGCCTCGTCCTCACTACGTCACTCAAAGTACATCCGCCCATTTGTCGCTTCCGAAGTAGCGTATCTCTATCCCGAAATTCGAGGCGTAAACCGACAATCAGCGCAGTACCAAACGCCAAAGGACATCAGAGAACGTCAATAAACCCGTTGCCATTCCTGTTGCCATTTGCCAAAAATCCGCACAGCGAAAATTACTAAATAATTATACATCAGTAAGATAAAAACTGGTGCCCGAGGCGAGACTCGAACTCGCATGCTGTTAAGGCACAGGCTTCTGAGACCTGCGTGTCTACCAATTCCACCACCCGGGCATTTATATCAACCTACTCCAGTCCAGCGGCTTCCGAAAAAAGCCCGCATACTGGAGGACAAAGAACAGCCTGCCCGCGTCCTCTATGGCAACCGACAGGAGGGAAACTAGTACGCCCGCGCCAAAAACAACGGCAAGCAGAAATGCCATCCCCAGTTCGACCGCATTCTCCTGGGCCGGCTGGGATAATTGAGTGCGCCAAACTGCGTAGGAATGCGGATTGTCTCCGGTGGCACAGCCGCTAGATGTACGCAATGTCCACGCTCGGTCGCTCCGCACTGGCCCTTGTTGCGCTCAACCTGGCTGCCACGGCAATCGCGGCCGATTCCCTGCCCCCGGCAATCGCGGCGCTGCATGCCAAGGCCGAAAATGGCAATGCGATCGCGCAATACAATCTGGGGCTGGCATATGCCGCAGGCCGCGGCATCGCGGTCGACAAGGCCGAAGCTTTCGTATGGCTGACGCTCGCCTCCGAGCAGGGAAGCACGGGCAAGGATCTGGGGGTCCTTGTTTCGAGCATAGACCCGGACACGCTTGCCGAGGGCAGGCGCCGGCTGGCCCTTGAGCGATCCACCATCGGCATACCGGCTCCGGTCACAAAGGCGGCATCGGCGCCAGCCCTTACGGCGGAACGGGAACCGACCGCCCCCCCTGCAAAGGAGCAGCCGCCAACTCCCGAGGCCCCAGCGGCCCGGGCACCCGCGCCGACACCGACGCCGGACCCCGAGATCGTCCAGCTCAATTCCAAGGTAAAGGAGCTCCAGCAAGCGCTCGATCAGCAGTCGAACCTCACCCAGCAGCTCAACCAGCGGCTCGACGAGCGAAGCCAGGCGCTCCTCCAGGCCATGCAGCAGCTGACGGCACTGAAGAGCCTTCAGGACGACCAGGAGGCCGCCAAGGCGAAGGAGCTTTCCGAGGCCCGCAAGGCGCTTGAGGCCGCCCATGTCGCGCTCACAGACGCAAAGAAGGAGGCTGACACCCGGATCGCGGCCCTTGAGAAGGACCTAGCGGACAGCTCCGCAAAGGCGGAAAAACTCTCGGTAAGACTCGCCGCAGACGAGGCCGCACTCAAGGAGTCAGGAGAGGCGGGAGCAAGCGCGCATGCCCTGGCAACCGAGCTCGCACAGACCAAGAACGACCTCGCCGCCGCCCGTACGCAGCTGGCGCAGGCGGGCAAGGCTTCCGAGACGGAGGCTGCCGATGCCAAGGCGCGCCTTGCGGCCCTGGACGCGGCAAAGACCGCGGAACTGGCCTCCCTCCACCAGGCTCTCGACAAGGCCAATGCCGCCGCCGAGAAGGAAAAGAAGGAGGAGGTGGCTTGGTCAGCATCCCTAGAAAAGGAACTGGCGACAAAGTCAGCCGAGGCGGACGGGCTCTCGGCAAAGCTGGCGACCGCGGAGGCGGCGCTCAAGGCCACCGGGGACTCGGGCGCGAAGGCCCAGGCGCTCGCCACGGAGCTTTCGCAGGCGAAGGTCGACCTGGCCGCGGCGCGTGACCAGGCCGCTGAGGCCAAGAAGACCCATGACGCGACTTCCGCAAAGCTGGCTGCCGACGAGGCGGCGCTCAAGTCCGCGGGTGACTCGGCTGCGAAGGCCGGGGCGCTCGCCGCCGACCTCGCCTCGGCCCGCAAGGCGCTCGACACCGCGAATTCCGAGGCGGCGAACTCAAAGAAATGGGTGGCCGCAATGTCGGCCTCGCTCGACCAGACCCGGGTGGAGCTTGGCAACGCCAAGGCGCAGCTTGCGCAGGCTGCCAAGAACACGGAGACGCTCTCGGCCAAACTGCAGGCTGACGAGGCAGCCCTCAAGGCCGCGGGCGATTCCGGCTCCAAGGCTGAGACCCTGGCTGCCGAGCTTTCGCAGACCAAGGCCGACCTGGCCGCGGCCCGTGACCAGGCTGCAAAGGCCCAGAAGTCCGAGGAATCCCTTTCGGCCAGGCTCACGGCGGACGAAGCCGCGCTGGGAGCGGCAGGCGATTCGGGCGCCAAGGCCAAGAAGCTTGAGACGGACCTCTTCGCAGCGCGTCAGGCGCTCGACGCCGCAAATGCGGCGGCCTCAGGCGCCATGAAGGAGGCGGCCTCCAAGGCCTCGCTGCTCGACAAGGCGTCCGGCGAACTCGCCACCGCCCGCGAGCAGGCGGCGCAGGCCCAAAAGAACGTCGACACGCTCAATGCAAAGCTTGCCGCCGACGAGGCCCAGCTCAAAGCCGCGGGTGGCGAGGGAGCGAAGGCGGACAGGCTCGCGGCGGAACTCGTCTCCACGCGGCAGGCTCTCGAGGCCGCCAAGACAGATGCTGCCGCAGCAAGGAAGAAAGCTTCGGACAGCGCGGCCTCGCTCGACCGGGCCACCAGCGATCTTGCCGGCGTCCACTCACAGCTTGCACAGGAGACCAAGAGCAATGAGACGCTCTCCGCCAGGCTCGCAGCGGACGTGGCTTCTCTCGCATCGGCAGGCAGTGAGGGAGCCAAGGCACAGAAACTGGCTGCGGACCTCGCCTCCGCGCAGAAGGCGCTCGGGGCCGCCACTGCGGCGGCCACCGCCTCGAAGAGCGAGGCATCCGACCTTTCCGAATCGCTTGCGAAGGCGAAGGGCGAGCTGGCCGAGGCTCGAGCCAAACTTGCGTCGGACGAGGCCGCACTCGCGTCCGCCGGCGACACAGGCGCGAAGGCGAAGGCCATGGCGGCCGAACTGTCGCAGGCCAGGGCCGACCTGGCCGCGGCCCGTGACCAGGTGGCGAAGGCGAAGGGCCTCGAGGCGGATCTCGCCTCGGCGAAGCAGGCGCTTGGATCCGCCAACACCGCTGCCGAGAATTCGAAGAAGGGGATGTCCGCGATGTCCGCCTCGCTTGACCAGACACGGAGCGACCTGGCCGGCGCACGCTCGCAGCTTGCACAGGCCAACAAGAGCACCGAGACCCTCTCCGCGAAACTTGCCGCCGACGAGGCGGCGCTCAAGGCCGCGGGTGACTCGGGCGCGAAGGCGGAGGCCCTGGCTGCCGAGCTATCACGGACCAAGGCAGATCTCGCCACGGCCCGCGACCAGGCCGGGGCGGCGCAGAAGGCGCAGGGGACGCTCTCCGCCAAGCTTGCGGTCGATGAGGCCGCGCTGAGTTCAAAAGGCGATGCGGGAGCAAGGGCGAAGGCCCTCGAGGCTGATCTCGCCACGGCGCGGCAGGCGCTTGAGGCCGCGAACGCGGCTGCTTCAGCCGCCAGGAAGGAAGCCACGTCCAACATCACCGCCTTGCAGCAGGCGAAGGGCGACCTTGAGGCAGCGCGGAGCCAGCTGGCCCAGGCTCTCAAGGACTCCGAGAACGCAAAGGCCGAGGCGGCAGCCGACAGGGCCCGCATCGAGAAGCAGAACTCAGCGGCGGCCGCCGAGCTCGCGCTGGCCCGGGGCGACCTTGGCAAGGCGAAGACCCAGCTGGCACAGGCCCTTGCGGATGCCGACGGTGCAAAGGCGCAGGCGACCAAGCGGGCAGCCTCCCTCGAGAACGACTTGGAAGCGCGCACCTCGGAGGACTCGGCGCTCAAGGTGAAACTCGCCGCCGATGAGGCAGCCCTCAAGGGGGCGGGCGACTCGGGCGCAAAGGTCCAGGCGCTTGCGGCGGAGCTTTCAAAGACCGGCAGCGACCTGAGCTCGGTGCGCGCCGAGCTCGCACAGGCTTCAAAGAGGGCCGACGCGGCAAAGGCCGAGGCCGCCTCCAAGGCAGCCTCGTCCGAGCAATCCATCGCCCGGCTGACCGAGGAGAAGAAGGACCTATCGGGCAGGCTCGCCAAGGCCGAGGAAGCCGAGCAGGCCGCCCGGACGGCCGCATCGAAGGGCGCGGGGGATGCCGATTCCCGGGTCCGGGCCCTGGCCTCGGAGCTTGAGAAGACAAAGGGCGCGCTCGACGTGGCTCATGCCGAGATCGAAATGGCCAAGAGCGGTTCCGATGGGAGGGTCGCAGAGGCGCTGAAGGCCTCCGACGCCGAGAAGGCTTCAGCCCGCAAGTCGGTCGAGGCCGCGAATCGCGCGGCCGAGCAGGCGAAGGCCGAGGCCGCCGCGCACGTCGCCTCGCTCGAGCAGAAGCTCGCGAGCCGTACTTCCGAAAACGAGGCCCTTTCCGCAAAGCTCAAGACTGACGAGGATGCGCTCAAGTCCGCGGGAGATTCCGGGGCGAAGGCGCAGGCCCTGGCCTCGGAGCTTGAGAAGACAAAGGGCGCGCTCGACGTGGCCCATGCCGAGATCGCAATGGCCAAGAGCGGTTCCGATGGGAGGGTCGCAGAGGCGCTGAAGGCCTCCGAGGCCGAGAAGGCTTCGGCCCGCCAGTCGGTCGAGGCCGCGAATCGCTCGGCCGAGCAGGCGAAGGCCGAGGCCGCCGCGCGCGTCGCCTCGCTCGAGCAGCAGCTCGCGAGCCGTACTTCCGAAAACGAGTCCCTTTCCGCAAAGCTCAAGGCTGACGAGGATGCGCTCAAGTCCGCGGGCGATTCCGGGGCGAAGGCGCAGGCGCTCGCCGCGGAGCTCGAGCAGGCCAAGTCCGACCTAGCCGGCGCCCGCGCCCAACTCGGCGACGCGCTCAAGGATGCCAATGCAGCGAAGGCAAAACTCGCCGCCTCGGCCGCCGCGGGTCAGCAGGTGGCCGACATGTCGGACAAGCTGGCCGCAGCGCTGCGCGCGAACGCCCTCCTTGAGGATGAGAACGCAAGGCTCAAGAGGTCGGCGCCCATGCGGCCATCGGCCGTGGCGGCCGTCCAGGCAGCAACGCGGGCCGCACCGACACCGGCACCCGCGCCGGCCCAGCGCACGCACGTCGTCGTCGACGGCGACACGCTGACAAAGATCTCCCTCCAGTACTACGGGACCGCGAACCGCTGGCGGGAGATCTATGACGCGAACCGAAACGTGCTCCCGAACCCGAGCATTCTCTCCATCGGCTCCACGCTCGCCATACCGTAGGGCTCAGTCCTGGGCCTTCGGCAGGTAGTCGGCGATGTTCGGGATCTCGTGGACGCGGCGGCCGCCGTTTCGGCGCTCGATGTAGGGGTCCTCCTCCGCCTTCATCTCGGTCTCCTCGCCATCCTCCAGGTCCTCCTCGTCCTCATCCTCGTCGACGGAGATCCATTCCTGCTCGTCGAAGACGTGGGACATGCGCCGGGCGACCGGGGCGAGAACGAGGGCGGGGTTCTTCACCTGGCCCTCGCGGACGAAGTCAAAGAAGCAGGGGTAGAACTTGTGCTCGAACTTCCCCTTGAAGTCGCCGATCCACTTGTTGGGCACGCCTTCCCGCCGGTTGAGGAGCACGACATCCGAGAAATGGATGCAGGCCTCGTACCACGCGAAGAGCTTCGGGTTCTTCTCGAGGAGCTGGCAGTTGACGACGCAGACTATCCGGGCGACCTCCATTGTCCGGTCGTCCAGCCACGACTTGAAGGCCTCGATCTGGTCGACCGGGTTCATCCTCCCGTCGAAGACGATGAAGACGTGCGTCACGCCCGATGGAAACTCGGCCTCGACGCTGTTGCCGGGCGCCATGCGCCAGCGGCTTAGCCCCGTCAGCCTCGCGTCCGCGGGGTCGGGCCTCTCTGCGGCGGCCAAGAGGACCGCGACGCGGTCCCCCTCCCCCAGCCCGCCCTCGATCAGGTCGGCCAGGATCTCCCGGCGTCCGGAGCCCGACGCCCCGACAATAAGGTAGACCAGCGGCTTGTCATCGGGGGTGATCAGAAGTTGAAGACCTTGTTCTGTGCCGCGTTGCGCATCCAGTGATCGACCAGCACGAGCGCCGTCATCGCCTCAACTATTGGCACGGCTCGCGGAAGGACGCAAGGGTCGTGGCGCCCTTTTCCGGTCAGCTCGGTCGCCTTTCCGGCCACGTCGACCGTCGCCTGAGGCTTCATGATCGTCGCCGTCGGCTTGAAGGCCACGGCGAAGTAGATCTCCTCGCCGTCGCTGATGCCGCCCTGGACGCCGCCGGAACGGTTGGTCGCGGTGCCGATGCGCCCCTCCTTGGCCACATAGGCGTCATTGTGCTCCGAGCCCTTGAGGAGGGTCCCGGCAAAGCCGCTTCCGATCTCAAAGCCCTTGGTCGCGGGAAGGGAGAGCATCGCCTTCGCAAGGTCGGCCTCGAGCCTGTCGAAGGCGGGCTCTCCGAGGCCGGGCGGGACACCGCGGACCCGGCAGTGGATCACCCCCCCGACCGAGTCCCCCTCCGCCCGCACCTCCTCGATCCTGCGGATCATGGCCGCGGCGGTCGCGGGATCCGGGCAGCGGACGGGGGTCGCGTCGACCTCCGCAAGCGTCGGGAACCTGGTCGGCTCGCCGGGCGCAAGTCCGATGTCCTGGATCCGCGCGACAAAGGCGCGGATCTCCACGGAACCGGCGAGGGAGAGGATCTTCCTTGCGACGGCTCCCGCCGCCACGCGGCCCACCGTCTCGCGCGCGGAGCTTCGGCCGCCGCCGCGATGGTCCCTGAAGCCGTACTTCATCTGGTAGGCGAAGTCGGCGTGCGACGGGCGGTACTTCTCGCGGATCTCGTCGTAGGCGCCGGGACGGGCGTCGGAATTGCGCACGAGCATCGAGATCGGGGCGCCGGTCGTCCTCCCCTCGAACACCCCCGACAGGATCTCGACTTTGTCCGGCTCCTTGCGCGGGGTGACGATGGCGCTCTGGCCGGGCTTTCGCCGGTCGAGGTCCGCCTGGATGTCCGCCTCCACGAGCGGCAGCCGGGGCGGGCACCCGTCGATGACGACGCCGACCGCGGCGCCGTGACTTTCGCCCCAAGTGGAGATGGTGAAGAGTTTACCGAAGGTGTTGGGCATCGCCTTTCGGGAGGGTTGGACCGCAAAACCGGCCGGGCAAGCGGCAAATCTGGCGGGAAAAGGCAACCTTCGGGGCCGGCAGGCGTCATAATACAACACCATTTACAATCCCGGCGCTTTGCCCTTTGATCACCGTTCCCAAATCCACATGACATTGCGCCTCGCACGCTTGTGGCTCGCTTCCGGCTTTCTTGCCGTCCCGGGCTTTCTAGCCCAGACCCCGCCGTCCGGCGCCCCAAGGCCCGCTCCCCCCACCAGTTCGGTGGCTCCCTCCAAGACAGGCGAGGGCATGGTGGATTCGTTCAAGCTGCCTGAGGGCGACATCGACGCGGTCCTGTCCGCGCTGGAGAAGTTCACGGGAAGGACAATCGTGAGGCCCGGCACCCTCCCGACGGCCAACTACTCGCTCGTCATCACCCGCCCGATACCCAAGGTCGAGCTCGTGACCGCGCTCGAGACCATCCTCGAGCTGAACGGCGTCTCGGTGTCCCCGATGGGCGAGCGGTTCCTCAAGGTGACGGCGCTTTCCCAGGCGAAGAGCGAGGCGCCCGAAATGATCGTGGGCTCCTCCCTCGACCTGCCCCCGAGCGGCAAGATCGCCACGAAGATCTTCGAGCTCACCTTCCTTCGCACCGCGGAATTCGTGCCCCAGATCCAGTCCTTCATGACCCCGGGAATCGGTGGCGGCCTGGTGCCCCTTGAGAAGGCCAACGTGGTCATGGTCACCGACTCCCTGGAGAACATCCAGAAGATCGAGCGGCTCCTGAAGATGGTCGACCAGCCGAGGCAGGACACCCTCAAGCCCAGGTTCTACGCACTGAAAAACGGGGCCAAGGCGAGCGACGTCGTGACGAAGATCAAGTCGATGCTCACCGGGCCCTCGGCGAACCAGCTCCGCACCACGACCTCCTACGCGCCCGACGACCGGACGAACCAGATCATCGTGATCGCCGACCCCAGGGAGTACCCGCTTTTCGACGCCCTGATCCAGCAGCTCGACATCAAGTCGGACCCCTACACGCGCATGGAGGTGATCCCACTCAAGCACGGCGACGCGAAGGACGTGTCGACGCTCCTCTCCGCCCTCATCAGCGGCCAGAACGCCGCGACGCAGAAGGCCGCCACCCAGTCGGTCCGTCCGGGCCAGATCGTGACGCCCGGTCAGCCTGCCGCCTCGAACGTGCAGTCCTCCCAGGAGGGCCCGGCCTCGAGCGAATTCAGCAGCTTCATAACGGTGCAGCCCGACGAGCGGACGAACTCGGTCGTGGTCTCCGGGACCTATGACGACATCCGGCTCATCAAGGGGATCGTCGAGAAGATCGACGTCCTCCTCGCCCAGGTCTCCATCCAGGTCGTGATTGCCGAGGTCTCGCTTAGCGACAGCGACTCGGACGGCCTGAGCGCGCTAGGGCTCACGGTCGGAAAGGCCCCGAACGGGGGCACCTCGATAACGGGAGCCGCCGGGGCGATAGCCGGATGGACCTTCGGACCGCCCCTCTCCGCGAGCGGGGCCGCCACCTCGGCGACCGCCGGCGGCCTCAACCCCTTAAGCTTCCTCGCGACGCTCGTTCCGAACGGCGACCTGCACAAGGTCAAGATCCTGCAGCAGGACACGATAACGACCACCCACAACAAGCAGGCCACGATCACCGTGAGCGAGCAGCTGCCCGTCATCACCGGGACGACCGGCGTCCCGCTGGCCTCCGTCGGGGCCAACAGCTCCTTCGCGACCTCGTCCACCGTCACCTACAAGGACATCGGCATCACGCTCAAGGTGACCCCGCTCATCGGCGACGACGGCAGCATCCAGCTCAACATCGACCAGACGGTCGACGACAACCAGGGCAACGTCACGATTGACGGCAACCAGCAGCCTATCATCGCCCACAGGGAGGCCACCGCCTTCATCAACATCATGGACGGCCAGATGGCGGTCCTGGGCGGGCTGCAGAGCTCGGGCCTGACGACCGACAAGAGCAAGCTCGGCCTTCTCTATGAGATCCCGATCCTGAGCAACCTGCTCGGCGCCCGCACGAGGGACCTTGAGCGCACGGAGCTCGTCCTCTTCATCCGCCCGCACGTCATCCGGCCCGACGAGGCGACGGCGGACACGAAGGCCACGATCCGGGGCATGTCGAACCGCGACCAGATCCAGCAGTTCCTGAACAACCCGGACAAGATGCCGGACGCCAAGGAGACGATCCTCCAGAAGCTGGAGACGAAGTGAGCGCCCGGGGCTCCCGCCAGAAGCCATGCCAGCGACCCAGCAGGACACCCTTCCCGAGTCCATCGCCTCGCGCCTGACGGACGAGCGGCGCCAGGCGGTCCTCGAGGCGCCGCGCGGCCTGCGGCTTGCGGCGCTCGCCGCCGCCCTCGGGATCGACGAGAACGCGGCGCTCCAGATGGTGGCCGAGTCCGCCCGCCTCGGCATCGCGACGAACCTCGAGACGGATCCCGGCGCCCGCGGGCTCCTGCCGGCGCGGCTCGTCCACGACTTCCAGTTGATCCCGATCCGGGTGGGTCCGGCGGCCTCCGCGGACGGCGACCCGGAGCCCACGGCGGCCACCCCCCTTCACCTCGCGTCCGCCTGGCTTCCCGACCCGTCGATGGCCGACTGGCTGCGGACGTTCACGCCGAGGCCGCTCGTGTGGCACATGGCCGTTCCCGAGCGCGTGCACCAGCTGATCATCGAGAACTTCGGCGTCGGCTCCGGCGCGCTCGAGGACAGCGACGAGGGCTACGTCGCCCCCGAGGCCCAGCGGGACGCCGAGGCGGACGTGGACGAGGACGCCGCGGTCGTGCGCTTCGTGACCGACGTGATCACGCAGGCGGTCGACGACCAGGCGACGGACATCCACTTTGAGCCCCAGGAGGGCCAGCTGCGGATCCGCTACCGGGTGGACGGGCTCCTTGTCCCCGTCTCCGTGCCCGAGAACCTCCTTCGCTTCCAGGACGCCATCATCTCGCGCGTGAAGATCATGGCCCGGCTCAACATCTCCGAGCGCAGGCTCCCGCAGGACGGCAGGATCAACTTCAAGGCCGGCGGCAACACGCTCGACATCCGCGTCTCGACGATCCCCACGATCTACGCGGAGTCGATCTCGCTGCGCCTCCTCAATAAGAAGAAGGAGGCCTACACGATGGACCGGCTCGGCATGAGCGCCGAGGAGCAGTCGCAGATCAAGGAGGTCCTCGACTACCCTCACGGCATCATCCTCGTCACGGGGCCGACCGGCTCGGGGAAAAGCACGTCGCTCAACGCCTTTCTTCGGCACATCAACTCGACCGACCTTCGGATCATCACGATCGAGGACCCGATCGAGTACGAGGTCCCGGGCGTCAACCAGATGCAGGTGCGCTCCGAGATCGGGCTCACATTCGCCTCCGCTCTGCGCCACGTGCTGCGCCAGGACCCCGACGTCATCATGGTGGGCGAGATCCGCGACCGTGAGACGGCCGACATCGCCATCCGCGCGTCGCTGACCGGCCACCTGGTGTTTTCGACGCTGCACACGAACGACGCCCCGGGCGCCATCACCCGGCTGGTCGACATGGGGATCGAGCCCTTCCTCGTGGCCTCGGCGATCGAGCTCGTGATCGCCCAGCGCCTCGTCCGGAGACTCTGCCCCGAGTGCGCGCGCATGGAGCCCGTGACGAAGATCAAAGTGCTCGAGTCGCTGTCGATCCTTGGCTGCGACCCGAAGGAGGCGGAGACCGTCACCACACTCCGCGCGCCGGTCGGGTGCGACCGCTGCCGCGGGACCGGCTACCGCGGCCGCATAGGGCTCTTCGAGATCTTCCGCCTGAACGAGGAGATGCACGCCGAGATCTTGAGGCGAGAGAGCACGCGCACCCTGGCGCACAGCGCCCGCACGCACGGCATGCGCACCCTTGGCCAGAGCGGATGGGAGAAGGTCAAGGCCGGCTACACCACCCTGGACGAGGTCCTGCGCGTCATCACGATTTCGGACAGGTAAGGGCAGCAAGAAAGCCCCGATGCCCCGCTTCGCCTACAAGGCCCGCGACAAGTCCGGCAACCCCGTCGAGTCGTCGGTCGACGCGCCCACGAGAAAGGACGCGCTCCGGCTCCTTTCCGCGCGCGGACTGAGCGTCGATGCGGTCGCCGACGCGGCACCGGCGCCGGGGTCCGCACCGGCCGCCCCGAAGCGCGGCGCGGCCAGGGCCCAGGACTCCGCCGCGGACCCGGCGGCCGGCGGGCACGGGCGTCCGGACACGGCCCCCAGGCGCGCCGAGACGCTCCCCTTCCTCGAGTCGCTCCACGACCTGACCTCGAGCGGCCTCTCCGGAGGCGAGGCCGTGCGCCTCCTCTCGATGCGGATCAAGGAGCCGCGGCTTCGCACGCTGTGCGAGGGCCTGTGGGCGAGGCTGAGCGAGGGGGCGCCGCTCTCTCGCGCCATGGAGGCCTACCCGGAGGTGTTCGACTCCTCGACCACCAACCTCATCCGCGCGGGCGAGGCGACGGGGTCCCTCAACGACACGCTCGCGAGGCTCATCGCCCTCATGACCGAGCAGAAGGAGCTGCGGACGGCGCTCCTGACCGCGATGGCCTACCCGATCGTGATCGTCATCGCGTCGTTCGGCGTGGTCATGTTCTTCCTCTTCTTCCTGCTCCCGCGCCTTCAGACGCTGCTGCATTCGCTGGGGGGCAAGATGCCGCTCTCGACCCGGATCCTGATCGCGAGCGCCAATTTCACGCTCCACTACGGGCTCCTCGTCGCTGTCGCGGCCGTGATCGGCCTCATCGCGGCCTGGCGGTGGCGCGTGTCGGACGCCGGCCGGGAGAAGAGCGACGCCTGGCTCCTCAGGATGCCCGTCATCGGGCCCTTCATCATCTCCCAGACCATCCTCGACTTCAGCCAGACGCTCGGGGTCCTCCTGCAGAACGGGATCACGGCGGCCGAGGCGCTGCGCATGACCGAGCGCCAGATCAAGAACCGCGTGCACCGGCGGGCCTTCGACGGCGCGATCGACCGGGTGCTCGAGGGCGAGGCGCTCTCCTCGGCGCTCTCGCGCACGGGCTGCTTCCCGGACCTTGTGCTGGACCGCCTCGCCGTCGGCGAGAACACGGGAAACGTCGTCCCGTGCCTGCGGGACATCGCGACCACCTACCAGCAGAAGATCTCGAGGCAGCTCAACATGTTCACGAAGGTGATCGCGAGCGCGATCCTCGGGGCCGTGTTCGTCTTCGTGGGATTCATCGCGATCGCCATGGTGATGGCGGTGCTCCAGGTGAGCTCGAGCTTCAAGGTGGGCGGCTAGCTTTCCTGCTTGAGGCCAGGGAACAGTCGGTGGACCTTGCGGCGCACGGTCGCCTTTTCGGCGGGCGTTCCGTCCTGGGAAACGCGAGAAAGGGCATTGCGGGCGTGAGCCTTGTCCTCGACGGGATACCTGCGTCCGGGCAATGCGAATTCGCCGGTCGGAATTTTCTTTCGGGTCGCTGTAGTCAGCTTTGTCATCGCGTATTCTCTTACGTTGACGGTGTATTCAGGGGGACTCCCAAGAAAGGGCGTTGGCCAAACGCTCCCCGGGTTGTCCTCCCCCGGGGTCTCGCGTGGCTCGGTTCGGCGGCCTACTTGACGATGAGGTCGTTCTTGACGTCCTTCACATTGGGAACGGCCGAAGCATCCTTGCCTGCTGCGGACTTCTGGGCCGATGTGTCCACAAAGCCGCTGAGCTGAACGATCCCCTGGTGCGTCTCGACTTTGATCTGGAATGATTTCACCGCGTCGTCACCCAGAAGGGCGCTCTTCACTTTGGTTGTGACGACCGTATCGTCCACGTATTGCCCGGTGGTTTCGGGTGTGGCTTTCGGCGCGCAGCCACTGGTCAGGCCGCCAAGCGCGAGGGCGCCGATCAACGCGAGAGACGATGCAGACTTCGCCAATTGGAGGGATGTTTTCATGGAATGGGTAAGATTCATGTCCCGAGCACTTTCTTGATCTCTCCGATCTTCTTCTGTGTCTGACCTTCGGCCTGTTCCGCTTTGCCCGCGGCTTTCAGTTGATCGTTTCCGGTCGCCTTGCCGGCGGCTTCTTTGACGTTGCCTGAGATATCCTTGGCGGTGCCTTCTACTTTGTCGTTAGCGCTTGATTTCATGTTTTTTGATTTCCTCTTGAGTATGACGTGCCGTCGAACCAAAGGCCACAGGGTCTGTGTTGTCTGCCAGAAGAGACTCGGTTGGGGACTGCCTCGCTGTTCATTGCCATGGAAGCATAACCGAAGTTTCGAAGGGGTCCTATGGGGTGTTACCCGATCAACACCGCTGCCGCACGGCCCAGTGCTTCCGCTCCTCAGCCATTAGAGCAACAGGGGCGTATCGGGCGGAACCGGACGGGAGTTACACTGCCGGGGCTTCTTTCGCCATGCTCAATCCGGGACTATCCAAATCGAAAATACTCCAGCGCCTCACGGGACCTCGTAGATCTCGATGAGAGCGACGCCCGTGTCGCCGCTCTGCCCCGACACCTGCGCCGTGTAGGCGCCCGGCGGGAGCGTCACGAGGATCGCCGAGTCGTGGCTCGAGGCACTGGTCCAGGCGAAGGCGCCGACGGCGGCGGCGGCGGCCGCGATCTGTGCGTTTCCGCCCCAGCTGCTGTTGCTGTCCACTTCCGCGGATCCGGAATAGAGCCCAAGCTGGGGATCCGGCAGCGTGCCTGAAACCCCGAAGGCGGCGAGCGCAGGTCCCGAGGCGCGGATGAGGACCGTCCTCGCGGTCGAGCCCCCGATCACGAAGCCCGCGATCAGTATCCCGCCTCCGGAGCCCACCTGCACGCGGGTCGAAATGTTGACGAGCCTTGGCGAAGCCGGGGTGTAGGTCCCGGCTGGGGTGGCGTCGTAGACCTCGACCAGCGCCACGCCCGTGTCGCCGCTTTGGCCCTGGATCTGGGCGGTGTAGGGCCCGGACTGCAGGTCCTCGAGGAGCGCCGAGTCGTGGCTTGAGGAATTGGTCCAGGCGAAGGCGCCCACCGACGCGGCGGCGTTCGCGATCTGCGCGCTTCCGCCCCAGCCGTTGTTGGCGCCGAGCACGGTGCCTCCCGAGAAGAGCTGAAGCTCGGGGTCCGGCAAGGTCCCCGTCACGCCGAACGAGGCGAGCGCCGGGCCCGAGCCGCGGACAAGGAGCGGCTCCGAACCCGCGGTGCCCTGGCCTCCGACCACGAACCCGGCGATGAGGATGCCGCCCCCCGTCCCGACCTGCGCCCGACAGGAGATGTTGATCAGCCTGCCAAGGTCGGCTGTGCCCGTCAGCGAGAGCGCCGCCGCATTGCTTGTCGCGGACCCGGCGGAGTTGGTGGCGACGCAGGCGTAGCTCCCCGGGGCCGTGGCGGCGCTTGCGAACTCGAGGATGGGGCCCGTGGCGCCAGGGACCGGAGTCGATCCGTTCAGCATCCACTGGTAGCTCGGCGAATTGCTCGCCTGCGCGGCCAGGGCGACCGTGCCTCCGGGCACTGTGACCGAGATCGGCTGGACCGTGAACACCGGCGCGGCGCTGCTCACGGGAGAGGGGGTCGGCGTGGGCGTGGGAGTCGGAGTCGGCGTCGGGCCCGATTCGACGATGACCTCGTACGTGAAGACGCTCGAGAAGAGCCCCATCCCGCCCGTGAATTCCCAGGCCTGGAGCGTCATGGTGTAGGCGCCGGGCGTCGTGGGGGTGCCGACCAGGGTCGGGATCGATACGTTCACGGTTCCCGGGGCGGTGATGTAATGGCCGGTCGTTCCGAATTCGAGCCCCTGCGGGATGCTGCCCCCGATTGTCCATGACTGCGGGGGGGCCGCGGTCGGGGGCGTGGACGTGAGCACGAACGCGACGCCCTCGATCTGCGAGCCCGTGGTCACCGTGTAGGGGCTTGGATGGCCCGGGCTGCCCGTTGACAGCACATAGACCGTGGCTCCGGCGACAGAATCCACCGCACCCAGAGCCGCGACCGAAGCGGCTGCCGCCCGGATCACGGCGCCGGCGGGCGACTCGAAGACAAAGTTCGCAGCGTCTGCGACCGCGCGGACAGCCGGAGCCCGCTGCAGGAGCGCAACCAGGATCGCGGCCGGCACCCGAATCCGGTCGATCCCCAGGGACCATGCGATCTGTCGCGGGGAACCGTTAGCGGCGGATGTCTGGTCAAGTCTTGGCATGGGCGCGCGTGCAATAGACGCGTGTTTTACGACGTGGTTTCCAGATATCTGCAAGCCACCTGGAAACCATTGCATTGCACGCCCCGCGGAGCCATCGCCGGCAAGTCGCCGCCCCGGCCGCTCAGGGCCGGGGCGGTGTCCCATAAGAAGCCCCGTGCCTGGGCTTCAGCCTTGGCGGCTAGGTGTCGTCGCCATCATCGTCATCGTCCTGCGCGGGGCTCCCGGCGGGCCGCCCATAGTTGAGCAGGTATCCCCTGGGAAACCTTGCGACGAAGCCCTCGGAGCCCGCCGAGTTGAAGCCGCTCCCGAACACGAGGCGCCCGTCCGGGGAGACGCCGAAGGCGAGCATGCTAGTCCAGTCTCCCAGGTCGATGCCCGCGCCCTCGATGACGGTCTTCAGGTCAAACCAGCCGTGGCCGTTGTGGAGGTAGCTGCTGTTGTTGTCAAAAGTGACCAAGACCCGCCCGGCCGAGGCGAGGCCGCCGAAGTTCGTGAAGTTTGTCGCGGTCTCCGCGCCGGGGAGCCCCAGGTGCTCGACCTTCCCGTCGAGCCAGAGGAGGAATTCGCCGCTCGGATGGGCCGTCGAGTCGCCGGTGCCCGCGATGATGCGGCCGCACGGCGTGATCGCGAATGCGGTCGTCCATGTGCCGCCCGCGGCGAGCGGCAGGGCGCTCAAGCCGCGCCCGTGGCGGTAGACATAGCCCACGCCCCCGGGCCCCGAAGGCGCGCCCCCGACGACCATCGAGCCGTCGGCGGTTGTCGCGCGGCCCGCGGGCGGGCTCGAGGAGGCGCCGGGCGCCAGCCCGAGCGAGGTCATCCCCTCGGATGGCGTCCATCGGAAAGGGATCTCCTGGCCCGAGGCGTTGGCGTTGAATCCGTATACGACCCGGCCGTCGGCCGACACCGCGACGGCGGCGCTGAACAGCGGCATCCCCGGGAGCACCCCGATGACGGTGATGTCCTTCGCGTGGTGGGTCGCGAGCGCGGCCACCACGTCCTGGCCGGAGTTGTCGGTGAGCGAGCGGTAGGCGATCTCGAGGCCCTTGCTGGCGACGGCGGAGGCGGTGACGTTGCGCGTGACGGCGGGCGGGGTCATCCCGGGAACGTCCGCGGGCAGCGGCAGAAGTCCGTCCTCGAGCGTCCAGACGACGGCGGTGTCCCCCGCGCCGCCTGGATTGAGCTGGCTTGCGGGGTTTTGGGTCGCAAAGCCAACGGCCACGATCTCGTCGCCGTCGAGCACGGCGTCACGGATCTGGCTGTTCGCCTTGCCGCCGGTAAGTTGGCCGACGGGGTAAAACCTGACGTCGGCGGCGTGGAGGGGAATGACGCACAGGGCGCAGCAGGCTGCGGCAAGGCCGCGACTGATGAGGGAGTATCTATTCATGACGGGGAATCCTTCCTTGGTATGTGTTGAATAATGTATGTCGGGAGCGCCCTTGCGGGCCGCCGGAATGAATGGACCCGACGACCGTATAATGCAATTGGCTGTCGATACCGACCCTGATGGCTATGCCCCAAGATGGCCTCTAGGGAAGATGTTATTCCCTGACGGGCTGTTTCTTATGAATTATTTCAACCCACCGTCAAAAAAGGGTGATTCTTGCGGGAGGCGCTTCGCGCTCCGGATGCGCGATCCAACGCGGACCCCGCCTGCCTGGATTCCCCAGTCGCCATGCGGCCCGGATTCCCGGGCATGCGGGATCCAAGGCACCGGGGCCAAGCGGCGAAGCGCGCCTAGGTCGAGGCGATGTAGTTGAAGAAGCCGCGGGTCTGGGCCCGCTCGCTCCCCGTGAGGATGATCCCCTCGGCCCCCGGGCACGAGCGGATGAGCTCGAGGCCCTTCTCGACTCCCGCGATGAAGGCCGACGTCGAGAGCATCCCCGCCTGGAGGCACGTGCCCGCGATCACGGTCGCCTGGGTGCAGCCGTTGGCGACCGGCCATCCCGTGCGGGGGTCGATGATGTGGCCGTAGCGCCGGCCCGCGATCGTGAACGAGCGGATGTAGTCGCCCGAGGACGCGATCGCCTTTCCGGTGAGCCCCACGCTGCCCAGGGTCTTTCCCGGGTTCCTGGGGTCCTCGAGGCCGATGTGCCACGCGGGCCTCCCGGGAGGGGCCCCGGTCGCGCGCAGGTCGTGCCCGAAGTCGACGAGCGAGTCGAGGACGCCGTGGTCCTTCGCGATGAGCGAGACGATGTCGACGGCGTATTCCTTGCCGAAGCCCCCGAAGTCGAGCGCCATCCCCTTCTCGGGGAGGAAGACCCTGCCGGGTTCCCGCCGGACCTTCGTCCAGCCGACGAGCTTCAGCGCCGCAGCGATCGCCTCGGGCGTCGGGATCACCGGGGGATCGGCCTTCCAGTTCCAGATGCGGATGAGCGGAAGCGCGGACGGGTCGAGGATCCCGCGCGTCATGAAGTGGAGCGTGTCGCACATCGCGAGGAGCCCCTCCGTCTCGGCGTCGACCGGGACCCATTCGCTGCCCGCGGCGTTGTTGATGCGCGAGACGATGCTTGCGGGCTGGAAGCGCGAGAACTTGGCCTCGAAGCCGTGCACCCAGGCCTCCGCCGCGGCCTCGAACCGCTTCGCCTGCGCGTCCCCGGCCGGCGCCGTGTACTGCACCTCGCACTGGGTCGCCATCGCGCGGAACACGAGGCGCCGCAGCGGAAGGTCCGCCCCGCGGCCGCTCGGGGCCGGGTCGGGCGTCCGCTCCTGTCTTGAGACAATCGCCATGGCTTGCCGGAAGGCGGGCTCAGCCGGCCGCCGCTTCGCCCGCCCGCGTCCTCGCCTTCATTTGCGGGAGATCTCGACCGATGAGATCTGGAAGTTCGCGTTCAGGAGCGCCGGGTTCGCCCGGTCGACCTGCATCGAGAACTGCTCGATCCCGATGTAGGGCGAGCGCTTGCTGAGCTCGAGGTAGAACTGCTTGAGGGTGGCCCAGTCGACCTTGGTCACGTTGAACTGCAGCGTGTGGACCGACAGCTGGCCGCTGCTCGCGTCCTTCGCCTCCCCGCTCGTCGTGTTCTTGAGCCCCGCCTCGATGGCGATCGCGGAGACCTCGGCCAGGAGCCTCGTGGCGTCAAGCGTGCGCACGGCGTCGAGCCGGCTCGCGGAGGCCTGCGCCTGGGCCTCGATCGTCGCCCGGTTCGAGAGCCAGAGATGCTGCTCGTTCAGGCTGCTCGTCGTCGCGCGGACCTCGCGCAGGAACCTGCCGGTCCGCCCGGCGATGCTCGAGAGCCAGACGGCGGCCACCATCACCACGAACCCCGTCAGGAGGACCTTCTCCCGCAGGAGCCTGGCCAGGAAGAATGCGCGCAGCGTGCGGATCATGAGGCGGCGGGCTGGAGCGCCCCGGGCTTGAAGGTTATGATGAGCGTGAAGGTCACGACGTTGTCGCGGGCGCGCTGGTCCCTGATCTCGACCCGGTCGATGCTCGGCGTCCGCTCGAGCGCGGACTTGTAGCCGGCGATCTCGCCGGCGTTGTTGGTCTGCGCCTCGATCTGGATCGTGTTCTGCGCGGGCGTCGTCGCCCGCAGGAACTGGATCGCGGGCGGGTTCTTCGGCATCGCGACCTCAGGGGCGGCGACCGAGATCATCTCAAGCGGCAGGAGGCGCTTCGTCGAAAGCTCGTCGATGCGGCCCGCAAGCTCCTGCTCCTCCATGATGTGGGCCACCGTCCCCTTCTGGGCGGCGACCTTGGTGACCCGCGTCTTCTCCCAGAGGCCGGCCCCGAGGAGCCCGACCTCCCCGAGGGTCAGGAGGACGCACAGGGCGACGGCCCCTATGGCCGCCCTCCAGAAAAGCACGTCGCGCCGGCGCGCCTTGGCGAGCGCCGCCAGGTCGGCCTTGTCGCGGACGTCGAGCGCCGCCGCCACTTCCGCGGATAGCCCTGAGCGGACCTCCCCCGATTCGAAGAGCAGCTCGCGGTCGCTCCCGCCGGCCGCGGCCGCCGTCGGCGACGGGATGTCCACGATCTTCGTGGACTCACCGGCCGCCCTGATGAGCGTGGCCCTGGCCTCGGCGATCGCCTCCGCGGTCGCATCCGGCGCCAGCGGCTGGTGCAGCACGACCGAGGGCACCGGGCCGCGGTCCCAGTGGATCGCCGTGAGACCCTCGGCCGACGAAAGGATGAGGGTCGTGGCCGGCTTCGCCTCGTAGCCCAGGAGGGTCGCAAAGGCGGGCATCACGCGCTCGGCGCCCGCCCACTCCGAGAGCTGCTCGACCGTGAACCTGCGCCGGTAGGAGGCGAAGGCGAGCGCCCGGTCGGCCCCCGCCGGCCAGAAATAGCCGAAATAGAGCTGGGCCAGCGGGAACGGCGAGAGCGACTCGAGCGCCAGGCCGACCTGCGAGACCACCTCCGCCCGCGAGGCCCCGGGCGGCACGGGGATCGCCCGCGAGAAGAAGACCGCGTCCGGCAGGACCGCGACCCTGGGTGCGGGGGGTCCCCCGCGCAGGATGTCAAAGGGCGATGCGCACATGCTCAGGTTTGCGGGGTGACGGCGGGGGGTTGCTGCGGGATCTCATCTTCTTCGAGCATCTCAAGGACCGTAAAGGGATAATTGATGCTTTGCGAGGCCGCGGCGGCGGCGTTCGCGCTTGTGGCGGTGGAGGAGGGCTGGGCCGAATTCGTGAGGGAGGTGGAGGTTGCCGCGTTTGAAGACGTGGTGGTGGCCGCCGCGGTTGCGTTCGTCGCGTTGGTTGTGTTGATCGTCGCCCCGCCCTGGGGCGACACGACCGCCGACAGCCGGTACTCGGAGCGCCCGTCGTGGACCGTGATGTTGACCCGCAGCGCCGAGATCGTCGTCCCGAACACGTTCCCGTTGCCGCCGAGGCCGGCCACGGCCCCCAGGGTCGACGCGTTCAGGAAGTAGTTCTGGCCCTGCTGGGCGTACTGGCCCTTGCCCGAGAGGAAGTCGCTGATGTGCTGGCGCTGGGCGTCGGTGTACTGGCCGACTGAGGCCATCACGTCCTGGTTGGCGCCGTTCGCGTTCGGCTGCGCGTAGTTGAAGATGGAGACGTCGCTTACGAACCTCCAGAAGAGCTCGTTCGGAAGGCCGTTCTCGTCGAAGAACACGTCCCTGGCATAGGTGATGGAGGCAAGCTCGCTCAGGGAGCGCATCGGCCGGGCCGGCTCCGCATAGGGGATCGCCGCGTCCTGGTAGTCGGGCGTGATGGCCGACGTGTAGACATACCCGTTCTGCATCCAGCCCTCGACGGCGTCCGCCAGCTTCTCGGCGTCGGCGGGCGACATCTGCCAGTACAGGAAGAGGTTCGTGAGCGTGGTCACGTCGGCGTGCCTGAGCGGGATCTTTCCGCTCTCGTCCTGGAAGGAGACCTCCACCGTCCGCCCCTCGGAGGGCGTCCACCCGGCCCAGCCGAGCGGGTCGTTCCAGCCCTCGCCGACGCTGTGGAGCCCGCTGTCCGCCTGCCGGAAGTCCTCGAGCACGGCCAGCGTGACCTCGAGGGCGGAGAAGGCCTCCTGCCGAAGGCGCTTCGCGTCGGCCTGGCGCACCTCCACCAGGAGGTCGTTTCCGGCCTTCTCGATGAAGGCCGTGAGCGCCGCGGCCGTGAAGGCCATCGAGACGAGGACGAGCACGATGACCGACGAGCGCTCCGGCGCCCTGGAGGAGGTGCGTGTCATCGGCCTCACCATGGGTTCGGAAGCCCCTGCGGGACCGTGGGCACCGTGACCAGGGCCTCGCGCGTCAGCTTCTCGTAGGCGAACTTCACCCGGAGGCGCTGCGGCGCGACCGGGTTGCCCGAGCTGTCGGAGCGGATCACGGTCTCCGTCGTCCACTTGTTGAAGTCCGTGTCGAAATAGTCGTACGCGATCGCCGTCACGAAGGGCGACACGAGCGTCTCGCGCGGCGGGTCGTCGTTGAAGTGGTTCTCGAGGTCGGAGTGCCAGAGCATGTACAGGCCCCTGTCCGGCCTCACCTGCAGCGAGCAGAAGACCTCGGGGAGCGGGTTCTCGGGCCAGGACAGGATCCGGTTCCCGGTGAGCTCCATGTAGGTGATCAGGTTGTCCCGGGCGAACCCGGAGGGGGTGACCGGCTGGACGCCGACCGGCGTCGCGTTGGCCGAGGCCGCCGGGGGGAGCGTCGCCCGGACCATCTCCTTCTGCAGGAACCGCGTGACGGCGCGCACGTGCTGGTCGAAGAGCCGCACGTCGGCGTTCTTCCCCCAAAGCTCGCTCATCGAGAAGATGAAGGTGTTGAGCCCGACGAGGACCAGGCCCACGAGCGCCATCGCCATCACCACCTCGATGAGCGTGAAGCCGCGCCTCCTCATTTGGGCTGCTTTCCCTGTGCGAGCGCGATCCGGCTCGCGGCGTTCTGCCGGAGCTCGCTCCGCGCCGCCGGGTCGGACCAGGTCGGGCGAAGGAGCATGAAGGTCTCGACGACCGTCTTCGGCTGGGCGGCCGACGGGTCGGAGACGGTGCAGTTGAAGGTGACGGTGAAGAGGTCGGTCGTCTTCGCGGGGTCGATCTCGGCCGTCCACTTCACGTGGCGGTCGCCGTCGTCGAACTCCGCGCCGGCCTGGGCCAAGGTCAGGTCGGCCTGCGTGAGGAGCTGGGACCGGGCGAAGTAGACCTCCCCGTCGGTGACGTTCGAGCGCTGCGCGACCTCGTAGCTGTTGAGCACGTTCAGGTACGCCCCTCCGAGCACCACGGCCGTGAGCGAGAAGATGAGGAGGGCCGCGAGGACCTCGATGAGCGTGAATCCCCTACGGCGTGGCATCGCTTTTCGACAGCACGGGGGCGCAGGTCCAGGGGTCCACCGAGAGGATGTGCGCGCCCGCGGCCACGCGGACCTGCGCGCGGAACGGCGTGCAGGTGCCGTCGTTGTAGAAGGTCGCCGCGGCGAGCGGCTGGGTCTCGACCAGCGTCCCGCCGATCAGCGACGAGGAGCTCGAGTCCGACTGGACGGGGTGAAAGTCGACCTCGAGGTCGTCGGGCCCGGTGATCGGCATCACGGTCTTCTGGGAGCCGTCGTTGAGGGTGAAGCCCCGCGTCCTGGGGTCCTTCGTCTCGACCGTCAGGAGCACGCTCCTGCGCTCCTCGAGCGCCTCCTTGCGCGCGGCGGCGCAGGCCGCCCAGAACTGCTCGTCCGGCGAGAGGCCCCTCTCGGCGAAGAGGGCGTTGGACGCGCCTACGAAGATCCAGCTGAGGAGCCCGACGAGCGCGATCGCCAGCAGGACCTCGATGAGCGTGAAGCCGCCGCGTTCACCAGTTTCCGATGTCGTCATCCGTACCGTCGGTCTTATCGGGGCCCTTGGACCACATGTCGTAGCCGTCCTTGTTGTGGACGCCGGGACAGCGGTACTGGTAGGGCTCGCCCCAGGGGTCGAGAAGCGGGAGCTTGGTCCCCTCCGCGAGGTAGGGCCCCCGCCAGCGGTCGGTCTTGTTGGCGGGCGCCACGTTGAGGGCCGCGAGCCCCTCGTCCGTCGTGGGGTAGCCTCCCATGTGGAGGCGGTAGGTGACGAGCGGGGTCTTGATGCTCTGGGTGACAAAGAGCTTGGCGATGTCGACCTGGGATCCGCCGAAGAGCTTGCCCACGTTGGCGATCGTGAGGCCGGCGAGGAACGTGATGATCGCGATGACGACCAGGATCTCGATGAGGGTGAAGCCGCGGCGCTTTGAGTCGTTGGGGATGCGCATGACCTGCACAGGATTGGACAAAGCCATCTCAATGTCGAGACGCTCCCGGGGGGCGAAGGTTTCATCCGGGGGGGAGCTAGGGGCCTTCCTCCCGGTCGCTTCTGTCGACGAAGACGTAGTTCACCAGGAAGCTGAGACCCAGCACGCCCCCCAAGGTTCGAATATTCCGCATGGCCCCGACGACCCGGGAGAACGGGCTCGCGGCGGGCTCCCGCACCCTCAGGAGCAGGAACGCCCCGGCGAGGGCCACGATCGGCTGGACCATGAAGCAGATGTGGTAGACCCGCAGCGGGCCTCCCCACCCCGCCGGGGCGTTCGAGAGCACCCAGCCGCCCAGGATGGGGGCCACCGCCGCGACAAGCGACGACACGGCGAGGTTGAAGCCGATGGCGAGCTTCTTGGCGGCCGGCGGGATCAGCCGCAGGAGGATCGTGAACTGCCCCAGGACGAACCCCGCGCTCGTCGCCCCGATCCATGTCCAGAGACCGTAGAGCATCGTGCGGTTGCCGGGGTTCACGACGCACCAGAGGAACATCGAGAGCTGCCAGAGGATGAGCGAGAACACCATGACCGACTTGTTGCCGTAGCGGTCGAGGAGGCGGCCCCATGCGGGCAGCGAGAGGGCGCCGCCGATCTGGGAGAGCCCCGTCACGACGCCGACGTCGAGCGCCGAGAACCCGACACGGTCGAACATGAAGATGGTGTAGAAGGGGCCGAAGCAGTTGGCGGCGAAGCTCCAAACCGCGCCGAAGACGACGAACGCGAGGAAGGAGCCCGACCCGCGGATAACGTCGATCTGGCCGCCGAACGACTCGTGTGCGGCGGGGGGCGCGCGGTGCGGGCGGGTCGGGCTCTTCCACTGCCACCTGAGCGAGAAGATACGAAGGAAGGCGGAGCCGAAGATCACGGCCTGGAACGCCGCGACCGAGTACTCCCACCTGGAGAGAACCCAGCCCGAGACCATGAGGAAGCAGACGGTCGAAAGCTGGAGAATCTGGTTTCGCCGGCCGAAGAACTTCCCCCGGATCCGCGCGGGAACCCATTCCTCGATCCAGGTGCTCCACGAGACGCCCGCCACGGCGCCGAAGCAGCTGGAAACGAAGAACCAGGTGACGATCCAGGCGCCCGCCTGCACGGGCGAGCCCCGCGGTATCCAGGGCATCATGAGCCCCAGCGCGACCCAGCTCGCGAGATGGAGCCACTCGGCCGCAAGCGTGACCGCCTTTGGCGGGCTCCACCGCAGGAGGAACGGCGAAACGAACAGCTGAAGGAAGTTGCCGACGAAGGGAAGCGAGCCGAGGACCCCGATCAGGGTGGCCGGGAGCGGGTAGCCCTTGGTGACGAGGGCTGAGAGCGCCATGCTCCCGGGAAGCGCCATGGTGACGATCGGCATGGCGACGATCCCCTCGTTCCGGCAGTACCTGAGGCAGAGCCGCAGGTCCGCCCGCCTCCCGAGCATCGCGGCCCGCCCGGGGATGTCTTGGGGATGGGCGGGTTCCATGGGCATGGGATCGGACGCGCATTCAAGCACGCCCGCTCGGGTCGGTTCCACTGCAAACTCGCCCCCGGGCCCCTGCCGGAGACTCCTTGAGGGGCGGACACACCTCCCCGTCACCTGACGATCAGCATCACGACCCCGTGCGCGGGCACGGGTGCGCTGAACCCGTCGTCCGCGGGTGCAATGTCGCGGTGCCCCCAGAGGTCGCGCACGGCGGACGGCTTCGAGGAGATCCCGGCCTGCGCCCAGGTGAACGCGGCCGTTGCCGCGGAGTCGTTCCGGTTAAAGAGGCCGAACGCCTGTCCCCCGCCCTGGAGCGGCTTGGCCCAGACCTCGACGCCGTCCTTTTCGAAGAGGCGCGTCGCCTGCCTGCCCAGGGGATCCTGGTCGACCGAGATCACCTCCCGGTTGGTGAGGATGTCCCGGGTGTCGGCCGACATGGTGCGAAGGTCGTTTCCGGCCATGAGGGGCGCGGAGAGCATGCACCAGAGGCTGAAGTGGGTCCTGTACTCGGTGACGCTCATCCCCCCGTTGCCCACCTCGAGCATGTCCGGGTCATTCCAGTGGCCCGGCCCGGCGTACGGCGCCAGGCGCCCCTGGTTGAAGCCGATGTTCGACATCGATTTCCAGTTGTCCTGGATGTCCCCCGTGGTCCGCCAGAGGTTGCCGGCCACGCCCGGGCCCCATTTCCACACGTCCTCCATGCCGTACTGGCACAGGCTGAAGACGATCGGGCGGCCCGAGCGCTCGAGGGCCTCGCCCATCTTCTGGTAGACCGGCCGCATCTCCGAGCTCGGGTAGATGCGCCCGGCGCTGCACCAGTCGTACTTGAGGTAGTCGATGCCCCAGGCGGCATAGGTCCTCGCGTCCTGCTCCTCGTGCCCGTAGCTCCCCTCGTAGCCCCCGCAGGTGGCCGGACCGGGCGACGAGTAGATCCCGAGCTTCAGCCCCTTGGAGTGGACGTAGTCCGCGAGCGCCTTCATGTCGGGAAACTTCCTGTTCGGGACAATGGCGCCCTGGGCGTCGCGCCCGAGCTCCCAGGTGTCGTCGATGTTCACGTAGACGTACCCGGCGGCCTTCATGCCCGAGCTGACCATGGCGTCGGCCGCCTCCCGCACGATCCCGTCGTCGACGGCCTCCGCGAAGTGGTTCCAGCTGTTCCACCCCATGGGCGGCGTCCGCGCGAGCCCGTTGTCGGGGAGGTCGCGCACGGCCGGCGGCGGCAGGGCCTCCGGGACGCGCATGCTTTCCGCGGTGACGGGAACGGCGACCGCCTCGTCCCTGCCTCCGCCGTCATAGTCTATGACGACGTGGAGATTCGGCCCCTCGGGCCGCACACGGAACACCCATCCCCAGTTGATCCGGAAGACCATGTACGCCCCATCCGCACGCACCCCGCGGATCTCGATCTCGCCCGAGCCGTTCGGGGAGACGGTCCCCGAAACCTGGCCGCCCTCCTCGTGCAGCACGATGAAGGTGTGGAGCGTGACGCCCGAGACCTTCGGGACGTCCATCCTCCACATGCCGTTGAGCCCCGCGGCGGCCGGTGCGCCCTGTGCAGCGAATGCCGGCATGGCGAGAACAAGGCAAAGCGCGACGCCGCGCGCAACAAGCGCCAACGGCCGGCGCGGGCTGGTTCCGGGGGTACTCTTGGAGTTCATTGTGATTTCGGTGCTTGAGGAAAGAGTGTGCCGCGCCCGCACGCGAGCCTCGGCTCAGCGCACCAGGGAGATCCCGGCGCGGACGGTGTTGGACGGCTTGTCGTAGCTCTTAAGGCTTTCGCCGTAGCCGTCAAAGTACTGGACGAGGAAGTACGTGGCGAAGTCCAACAGGTGGGTCCTGATCGGGATATTCAGGTCGAACTGGCTGGTGAAGTGATTGAGGTCCTTCCCCGCCCGGCCCGTGTAGGCCAGCGAGGCCCCCTCGCCGCGCGCCACGGCCACCTGCCAGTCGCCGTAGCCGCGATAGTCCTTCAGATCCGGGTTGTCCGAAAGTCCGCCCACGTAGTCAAACACGCGGACCAGCATGATCGCGTGCCATCCCTCCGGACGGCCGAACAGGTAGCCCGAGCGCACGAACATCGTGTTGAGGCTGCGCGACTGGACCGAGCCCTGGCCATTTGACTCGTGCTGGTACCCTGACTGGAGCCCGAGCCACGTCGGGCCGCCCTTGGCCGTGTTGGGGTCGGGCGCAAGGGTCAGGAACTGATAGAAGAGCGCGGGCATGTAGCTCGTATCGTAGAACGGGCTCGAGTTCGCGTTGATGTCCCACAGTGACCGCTGCGTGTAGGCGAACTGAAGGGTCTGCTTGGGGGCCTCCGTCGCGCCGGGGTCGAACGTGAGGAGCCGGTACTTGAAGCTGAACTGGAACTTCGCGGCCGGGGCCTTCGTCCCGTACACGAAATAGATCGGCTCGTGCAGGCTGAAGTGGCCGAGGAAGCTGCGCGGAATCGTGGACACCGCCGTGCGGAGGCCCCCCGGGGTGGCGGCGGCGGGTCGTGGCTCCATCGCATTGGCAACCGCCGCGCCCGGGGCCGCCACAAAAATTACTGCACGCAGCGGACTTTGAATTCCCTGGGATACCTCCAGGACAAGCCGGCCGCTGACGCCCGGAGGAAGTGACAGGACATAGTCACACTTGGCGAAACCGCCAGGGGCGACCATTGCGCCGCCTCCCGGCAGCGCCCTTAGGTTTATCGGCCAGGATCGCTCGCCCTGCCAGATACGTCCCTGCATCGCCGCCGGCGCATCGAATTCGATCTTCGAATTTCCGGAATTTGCGGCCAAAAGGCCCAAAGCCAGTTCAGCCCCTGGTGCGACCGAATCGGGCGGCCCCACCAGGGTCAGAAGCAAGCCGTCAGCCAGCACCTTATCCGAGAACGCCAGCAGGCCGACGATCGCCGCGCAGATCATTGCGGCGGAGCTGCGTCGCATGAAATCCCGTATGGAAGCGCTCACTGAACGTCGGGAGGGCACCGCGCACTGTGTAATCACAATACGAGCAAATGGCAGGCTAAGTTTTCCGCCGGCACCCCATGGTGCCGTCCGGCCGCGCAACCAGATTAGGGCATGTCGTACATCTCGAGCAGGGCGATGCCGGAGGACCCGCTGGCGCCGCTCACCTGCGCCGTGTAGGCGCCGGGATTCAGCGTCACCAGGACCGCCGCGTCATTCGACGTCGTGGGAAGGGAGAACGCCGACACCGCGTTGAACGCGGCCTGGAGCGCCGCCGTCCCGCCCCAGCCGTCGTTGGAGCCCACGATATTCTGGCTCGAGTCGGACACGGACAGCTGCGGCTGCGCCAGCGTTCCGGCCACCCCAAACGCGCCGAGAGTGGGACCTATGCCGCGGATGAGAATCGTCTTGCTCGTGTTTCCGGTGATCACGAACCCCACGATCAGCGCGTTCGCCCCGCTGCCGGCGAGTCCGCGGGCCGATACGTTGATAAGGCGTGCGGTGGGAGCTACGGCCGTGTCGGCGTCATACGCCTCCAGGAGCACGGTGCCCGTCCCCCCGTTTGCGCCGTGCACCTGCGCGGTGTAGGCGCCCGGCTGAAGGCTCGTAACGACGGCCGAATCCAGGGAATTCGCGGGCAGCGGGAAGGCGCCCACCTGGGCGAAGACCGCGGTCAGTGCGGTCGTACCGCCCCAGTTGTCGTTGGATGCCACCGTGGCGTCGGTCGACGTTGACAGGGTCAGCTGCGGGTCGGCCAGGACGCCCGCGACGCCGAAGGTGGAGAGCGTGGGGCCGACCGCGCGCACGAGCGCGGTCTCGGAGCCCGTTCCCCCGACCACGAGTCCGATGATGAGCGTCTGGCTTGCGGAGCCGCTGAAGCCGCGCACCGACACGTTTGAGAGGCGGCTGGGCACGGCCACGGGTGTGACGGTCAGGAGCGCCGGCACCGAGATGGTAGCCGAGAAGCCGTTCGCGACCTCGACGTCATAAGTCCCGGCGTCCGAGGCGTGCACGTCGAAGATCGTGAACGACGGGCCCGTCGCGCCGGCGATCGGGGCCTGGTTCCTGCGCCACTGGTACACGACGGAGGCGTCTCCCGTCACCGCCACCGTGAAGGTGGCGGAGCCGTTCACCGTCGATGAAACGGCTGCGGGCTGCAGCACGATGGACACGACAACCGGCGGGCCTCCGGCCGGCGTCACGGCGAGCGTCGTGTTCGAACTGGTCACGGTTCCGGCAGGATCGGTGATCACCACCGAATAGACGCCGGCGTCGGTCAGCGCCACGTTCGTGAACGTCAGGTTCGCGCTTGTCGCCCCCGGAATCGCAACGCCGCCCTTCGACCACTGGAAGGTGACCGGAGGGGAGCCGACAACGCCCACGAGGAGCGTCGCCGTGCCTCCAGCCGAGATCGAGACCGGGCTCGGCTGGTATTGGAAGATGGGCGCAAAGGGCGTCGCGGACACCGTAAGCACGGCACCGAGGCTCGTCACCGAGCCGGCCGAATTGCTGACGACGACCGAATAGGTGCCGGCGTCCGTCACCTGGACGCTGGGGAGCGTCAACGTCTGCGCCGTGGCGCCCGCTATCGTGGCGCCGTTCACCAGCCATTGGAAGCTGAGCTGCCCGGTGCCGGACGCCCCGACCGTGAAGCTCGCGGAGGTGCCGACGGTGGCCGTGCTCTTGTAGGGCTGCGACGTGACGGCCGGCGGGACCACGAGCGAGAGGATCGTGAGGCTGGCCGGCGCCGAGACGATCGCCCCGGCCGAATTCGTCACCGTCACCGTGTACGGTCCCGCGTCCCCGGCCTCGACGTTCGCAATCAGCAGCGTCGGCGAGCTCGCGCCCGAAATCGGCGTGTTGTTGAGCGACCACTGGTAGCTCAGCGCCCCGGAACCCACCGCCGTCACCGAAAACTGCGCCGTGGAACCCACGGTGGTGGACTGCGGCAGGGGCGGGAACAGGATCAGGGGGGCGGTCGGGCCGGATCCGCCCTTGGTCGGGTCGGTCACGGTGAGGGTGATGGCCATGGGGGCGCCGATGCCCAGCGAATTGTCGGCGCTCGCGGTCAGCGTGTAGATGCCGGCCGTCGTCGGCGTGCCTGAAACCGCCCCCGTCGTCGAATTGATCGAAAGCCCGGCCGGCAGGCCCGTCAGGTTGTAGCTGGTTGGAGTGTTGCTCGCCGTCAGTGCATAGGTGAAGGCGCTCCCGGCCGGTCCCGTGATGGCCGTCGCACTTGTGATCGCGGAGAAGTTCCCGATCGTCAGGATCAGGTTCAAGGGGACGCTGCTGCCGTAGGCATTGGTGGCGAGAATCGGGACGCTCGCGACCTGGGGGCTGGTCGGCGTGCCGCTGATGAGTCCCGTCGACGTGTTAAGCGAGAGGCCCGCGGGAAGCCCGGTGGCGGAGAACGAGGTCGGATTGTTCGTCGCGGTGATCGTATAGCTGAAGGCGGAGCCCACGGGGCTGGAGAACAGCAGCCCGCTCGTGATTGCCGGCAGGGGGCCCTCGGGGCTGATCGTGAACATGAGGACGAGGATCGCCCCCTGGCCGTTGGCGTTGTTCGCGCTGATCGACGTGAAGAACTGGCCGGCGGTCGTCGGCGTGCCGCTGATTACCGCGCCCGATGAGGTCAGCCCCGGGGGAAGCTGCGCGATATTGTAGCTCGAAGGGCCGTTTGACGCCTCAATCGTGTAGGTAAAGGGCGTTCCGACCGTTCCGGTGGGCCCTCCCCCGCTGGTCACGGTCGGCGTCCCGGCCGCGGGGTCCACCGTGATTTGGAATGGGTAGGGGCTGCTCGAGGTTCCGAAGGAGAGGTAAAGCGTGCCCTTGTACATTCCGACGGCGTTCGTCGTGCCGCTGACGATGCCGCTCGAGGCGTCAATGGAGAGCCCCACCGGCAGTCCGTTCGCCGTGTAGGTCGTGCCCGCTGGCTGGGGCGGATTCGTGACGATCTGGAATGAATACGGCTGCCCTTCCGTTGAATCCGGAAGAATCGTCTGCGCGCGGCCCGCGATCGTTAGGCCGAGGAAGGCAAGTGCGAGTGCGGGAAAACGGAGCAATGAGGTCGGTAAGCGTTTCATGGGGGGCCGTGGGTTGAGCCCGGTGCCCAGGGAAGGGCGACGAGCGCAGGGATGAGAAGCGGAGGGGCTAGGGCTGGAACATACAGAGCGGGCGGCCTTGCCGATATGGGGCGCTATCCTACTTTGATGCTTCCGGCGGCCGCCCGGGAAAGGCGCCGGTAACAACAACCGGGTTCGGGCCGGGCCCCATGAATTAGGGGAGGCATTTCGGCTCAGGGGACCTCGTAGATTTCGGCGAGCGCCACTCCGGACGTGCTGTTGACCCCGGAGACCTCCGCCGTGTATTCGCCCGCAGGCAGGTTGACGATCACCGCGCTGTCGGCGCTGCCGGATGCAAAGGCAAAGGCGCCCACTTGGGCGGCGACGCTGGTGATCTGTGCGGGGTTTGAATTCGTGCCCCAGACGGTGTTTGAGGCGATTGTGGCACCCGTCGTTTGGTTTATTAGGGTGAGGCTTGGCTGGGCTAGCGCGCCGGAGACACCGAATGCCGTGAGGCTCGGCCCGTCGCCGCGCACGAGCAGTTCCTCGGAGCCGCTGCCCGAGATCACGAAGCCGGCAATCATGATATTGCCGCCGGTGCCCACCATGGCCCGGGTCGCGATGTTCACGAGCCGCGCTGTCCCGGTGTAGGAAACCTCATAGACCTCGGCCAGGCAGACTCCCGTCGTCGCGCCCACCCCGGAGACCTGCACCGTGTAGGCGCCCGGCTGCAGGGTGACGATCACGGCG
>Ga0265338_10000469_pt1 | contig 71989 bp, 23 predicted proteins | sample 42126metaG_FD_193579 | JGI IMG/M metagenome (GOLD analysis project Ga0265338, IMG submission 193579) | Rhizosphere microbial communities from Carex aquatilis grown in University of Washington, Seatle, WA, United States - 4-21-26 metaG | ecosystem: Host-associated > Plants > Roots > Rhizosphere...
TATGTTTAAGATTGGGGCAGGACAAATTCAATTCAATAGCCGCGATCCCCTCCTGGGAATTGAGCTTTTCCATGATGCCGATGAATTGTTCTTCATTATGCCCCAAAATGCTGATGATCAAAGGCACCCCGATCTTCTTAAGGGCGGGAAGCTTGGCTTCGATAAAGCCGTCAATGCCGGGGTTCTCGATGCCGATGGCATTGATCATTCCCGACGGTGTTTCGAATATCCTGACCGGAGGATTGCCCACCTGCGGATGAAAAGTCACGGTCTTGGGAACAATAGCTCCCAGCCTCTTTACTTCCTCAAGATTATAATAGCGCTCCGCGTGGCCGAAAGTACCTGAAGCCACGGTCACGGGATTTTTAAAGGTGATACTGCCGATATTGACGGATACGTTCATATTAATGGAACTTGACCTCATCCAGGTTAAACGCCGGGCCGTCATAGCAAACCGTCTTAAAACCATTTGTTGTTTCGATCGAACATCCCAGGCAAGCCCCCAGGCCGCAGGCCATGATCTCTTCACAGGCGGCCTGTCCTGATATGCCGTGCTGAGCCCCAAAAGCCTGCACCGCTTTCATCATGGGGTTAGGCCCGCAGGTGTATATGAAAGTCCGTCCGGGATTCTTCTCAATTTTATCAAATAATACGCTGACACGGCCCTTGGCGCCGACTGAACCGTCATCGGTCGCGATATGGACCTTGACCCCGTTGTCCTTAAATTCCTGCATCGGATAAACATGCCCGCGGTCGCGTCCGCCATAGATCAGGACCAGATCGTATTTCTTGTTTTTTAACGTGTCGGAAAGGATCAGCATTGGGGCAATACCGATACCGCCCGCGATCATCACAACCTGTTTGGTATCCGCGGGAGGCGTCACGAAAGGAACGCCCAAAGGCCCCAATACATCCAGCGTATCCCCCTTTTTCTTCAGGGAAAGCAGTTTTGTGCCGGGGCCGACCACATCATAAAAGATCTCAACATACTTCCGGGCGCGGTAAACGCTAAAAGGGCGGCGGAAAAAAGGCTGTAATCCCTGTTCATCGGTACGGATATGCACAAACTGGCCGGGTTTGACACGGGCGGCCAGATCAGGGGCATCAAAGACCAAACGCCAATAATGCGGCGAAAGCTTTTCGTTACCGAGGACTTTGTAGATGTTTTGTATTTTTTCCAAACTTTCCTGTTCCTTTATTTTCAGAAGTATATCATTGTTGCCAGTTGAGCACTATTTATTTCTGGCAATGCTCACAATAAAAAGTTCCCCTGCCGGCCTGGGTTATGCGCAAAACCGGTTTACGGCATCGGGGACAAGGAAGCCCCTGGCGCGCATAAACCGCCAGGCGTTCGTTAAAACGCCCTTTTTGGCCCTTACCGTCACGGTAATTGCGCATGGATGAGCCGCGGTGGTCGATCGCCTCTTGAAGGACTTCCGTGATCATATGGTGGATTTTTTTGATCTCAGCCGTGTTGATCCGCCGGGCTTGCCGCCTGGGATCGATCCGCCCGCGAAAAAGGATCTCACAGGCGTAAATATTGCCGATCCCCGCCACAAAGGTATGGTCAAGAAGGACGCTCTTGACGGGGCGCGCCGTTTTCATGAATTCTTCACGCATCAGCTCAGGCGAGAATTCCTTTGAAAAGGGCTCTGGCCCCAGGATCTTAAAATGTTTAACTTCGCTTAAATTCGCAACTACCCTCACTTGGCCAAAACGCCGCTGATCATTATATAGAAGCGTGCTGCCATCGGAGAAATTGAATGTCAGGCGGGTATGCTTGTCCTTTTTTCCATCGAAAACAAGCTGGCCTGTCATCATCAGCTGGACCACCAGGAATTCTCCGGATGATATATGTATGATCACGGCTTTACCGCGGCGGGTGATACGCTCTATGGCAACGCCCGCAATCCGCCTGGTAAAATCCTTCTGTGGCTGGCGTAAAATAAAAGCGTCGTGAACGATCACATCAGAGAAAATTTTGCTTTGGAGGGATTTGCTTAGATCACGGACAATGGTTTCAACTTCCGGTAATTCAGGCATTCTGTAATTTCTTGATGATCTTTTTGATCTTCTCTTCCGCCTCTGCGATATTCTTGACGTCGATCATTCCCTCGATGTTCCAGTTGCCAAGATCAATGACCGGGCGCCCGTACACCAAGCCATAACATATCTCGGAATTGGTGCCGAAGCTTCCCGGCAGGGCAACAATGATATCCGCTGAACAGGCTACGATGGTATTTCGCGCGTAACCGATGGACGTTGGCAGGGCAATATCAATAAAGGAGTTGGCGTCCCTCTTGTCTTTGCCGGGCAAGATACCGATCGTCATGCCTCCGGCCTTTTTGGCCCCCATGGCCGCCGCTTCCATGGCGCCACCCAGGCCTCCGCAGACCAAGATACAGCCTAATTCCGCGATCATCCGTCCGACGGCTTCGGCCAGATCCTCAACCTTTGATGAGATGCTGCTTCCCCCGATGACTGATATGGTGATTTTTTGTTTTCTCATAAGTTCCTTTTAAAAACGCGCCTAGCGGGATTCGAACCTGCACCAGCAGCTCCGGAGGCTGCTGCCCTATCCATTAGGCTATAGGCGCATGATAGACAATTCTTCCGCCGCAGATGGTGTATTCAACCTGGCCTGTGAGTTTGCGCCCGACAAAAGGCGAATTTTTGCTTTTAGAAACGAACCCTTCACGGGTGACGGTCCATTCACGCTGTGGATCGATGATCGTGATATCCGCATCATAACCTGTCTGAATGGAACCTTTATTGGCCAGCCCCACAATGCGTGCCGGTGTGCTGGACATTTTATCAACCATTTTGGGTAAGTCAATGATTCCCGGTTTGACGAGCTCAGTGATCGTCAGCCCCAGGGAGGTTTCCAGGCCGATCAACCCAAACGGCGCGCCGTCAAATCCCACTTCCTTGTCTTCCTTGGTATGCGGCGCGTGGTCTGTCACAATGCAGTCAATGGTGCCGTCGGCGATCGCTTCCTTGATCGCCTCAACGTCCTCCTTGGAGCGAAGCGGAGGATTGACCTTGGTGAAAGTATCGAAAGTGCCGCAGGCCTCATCCGTCAGGACAAAGTGGTGCGGGCAGGCCTCGGCCGTCACTTTAATGCCCTGGGATTTGGCAAAGCGTATAAGCTCGCACGAACGCTTAAGCGACATATGCGCCAGGTGCACCCGGGCGTTTAAATAATGGGCTATTTCAATATCGCGCGCGACCGTCACGGTCTCGGCAATGCCCGGATCGCCTTTTAAGCCAAGCCTCGTCGACACAACGCCTTCATTCATCACCCCTCCCGCCGTCAGCAAAGGGTCCTGGCAATGCTCAATGATCAGGACATCCAGCATCTTGGCATATTCCATGGCCAGCCTGAAAAGCCGGCTGTTAAGGACAGATTTGCCGTCATCGGAAAAGGCCAGGCATCCTGAAGCTTTAAGTTCCGCCATATCCGTCAATTCCCCGTCCTGCTGTCCCTTGGTGATGGCACCGATAGGATAGACGTGGCACAGCCCCACGCGATTGGCTTCACGGACAATGAATTCAACGACCATGGCATTATCAATAATGGGGTTGGTGTTGGGCATACACATGATGGAAGTAAAACCGCCCTTGACCGCCGCGCGCGAGCCCGTTTCTATTGTTTCCTTGTCCTCGCGGCCAGGCTGGCGCAAGTGAGTGTGAATATCAATAAGCCCCGGAAGTATTTTTTTGCCCGCGGCGTCGATAATTTCATGCTTGCCAGGGGCTATTGTAGCCGCGATTTGGGAAATTTTGCCCTCTTCGCACAGGATATCCTGCGGCTTATCCCAAATTTTATCAGCATTGATGATGACGGCGTTTTTGATCAGTAGTCCCATAAAATATTCCCTGTTCCTTTTTATTCCGGCCTTGTGCCCAGCACCAGGTATAACACCGCCATGCGCACGGCCACCCCGTTGGTTACCTGGTCTAAGATCACGGATTGCTTGCCGTCGGCAACATCAGCGGACAATTCCACCCCGCGGTTGGTCGGGCCCGGATGCATGACGATCAAATGGTCGCTGCCTTCATTTAATTTAGCCTGATTGATGCCAAAAAGCCTTGAATATTCGCGCATGGAAGGCAGGAATTTATCCTGCTGGCGCTCTTTTTGCAGGCGAAGGGCGATCACCGCGTCCGACTGCTTCAAAACTTTTTTTAGATCGTAACAGACATCAACGCCCATGGCTTCAATGCCGCGCGGCATCAAGGTCGCGGGGCCGCAAACGGTCACCTTGGCGCCCAGCTTGGTCAACCCCCAGATGTTCGAACGCGCCACCCTTGAATGCAGTATGTCCCCGATAATGCCGACCTTCAGCCCCTCGACGTGCCCGAATTTTTCCTGCAGGGTGAAAATGTCCAAAAGCGCCTGGGTGGGATGCTCGCGGCAGCCGTCCCCGGCGTTGACCACCGAACACTTAAGCCCCTCTGCCAGCAAAAGTACCGAACCTGAAAGGGAATGGCGGACAACCATGGCATCGACACTCATCGCTTCAATATTGCGGGCGGTATCAAGAAGGGTCTCGCCTTTGCTGGTCGAAGACACATTCGCGGCGATATTAAGCGTGTCCGCGGAAAGGCGTTTGGCCGCAAGCTCAAAGGATATACGCGTGCGGGTGGAAGGCTCAAAAAATAAAGTGACCACGGTTTTACCGCGCAAAGCCGGGACTTTCTTGATGTCACGGCTGGAAACTTCTTTAAATGATTTGGCTGTCTCAAGGATCAGTTCTATATCCTTGCGGCTTAAACTCTCCAGGCCCAAAAGATGCTTGTGTTTCCAGGACATTCCTTTAACCCTCCTCTACGAGCACTTCGTCTGTCTTTCCATCGGATTCTCCCAAAACAACCTTCACATTCTGCGTTTTGGTGGTGGGGATATTCTTGCCCACGAAATCCGCGCGGATAGGCAGCTCGCGGTGCCCTCTATCAACGAGTACGGCCAATTGAATGATCGCGGGCCTGCCGAAATCAACCAGCGCGTCCAATCCAGCGCGGATGGTGCGCCCGGTAAAAAACACATCGTCCACCAGGACGATCTTCATGTCTGTAATGTCAAAATCGATCAATGTCTCCCTGACTAAAGGTTTGGTGCCGACCAGGGTCAGGTCATCGCGGTAAAGGGTAATGTCTAAAATTCCGGTCGGTACGTCCACCCCTTCAATGTCCTTGATAGCCTTTTTAAGCCTCTGGGCTAAAATGACCCCTCGGGTGCGGACTCCCACCAGCGCCAGGTGGTCAACCCCCTTATTTTTCTCAAGGATCTCGTGCGCCATGCGTAAAACCGCACGCCGGATCGCCTCTTGGTCCATTATTTTAACGGCCGCCATATGCCCCCTTCGCGAAAAGAAAAAAAGGGGACACTGTAAAGTGTCCCCTTTTCAAATTTAATCTTAAGAATAAGTTATTCATAAAAACCTTTCCAGCCTCACTGGGCCGAATTAAAGGTACCGCTAAATTTGTTCAACTATACCACCCTTTAATAGCCGTGTCAAGACTGAGTCTTTTAGCTATTTTACATTGATTGAAAGGTCTTTATATACTATACTCTAACTAAGGAGAGCTGTGCCTGACATGAAAAAACTGCTAAACATATTTATCCTCTCTTTCAGCTTGGGCCTCCTATTGGTGTGCGTTATCGCGTATGCCAATCAGACCTCGATCAGCAATTATTACCCTTCTCCCAGCGGCAACTACACCAAGGTCCATCTTGTCAATAAAAGCGGGGCAAGCATCGTTTGCAACGGTACCAATGGCGGGGCCATGTTTGTCGACCCCAACACCGGTTACCTGGAAGTCTGTAAAAGTGACGGCACCTTTGCTTCCTATCCGGGGTCATGTTTTACCAGGCTCGGTGCTTCCGGCACAACACCCACCTGCCCAACGAATTACCAGGTCGTCAGTTCAACAAGTCCGAACTTTGGAAGCGGCGGGATCGTGTCATGGTACTGCTGTTTTAACGGCGGCGGCGGTACGACAACCAAGGCAGGCTGCTTTTCTATGTATTCCAATTCTCCCACCCAGCCCTACTTTTGCACCGATACCGCGCATGGAGGGGACGCGAACGCTTATGACGTCGGATGTGATTTTATTACTTCTTCAGATATGAGCAGTGTAAACCCCGTTTTTAAACGAAACTGCTGCTTTAACGACTCGCTGGGAACAAGCATTACAGCAACCTCTACTTGCTCTTGCCCCAACACCTGCGGTGCCAACAATTGCGGTAATGATGCCTGCGGGCATTCCTGTGGAACTTGCGCTTCCGGATTGACTTGTTCTTCTCCTAACGGCCCCGGCACATGCGTCTGCACGCCCAACTGCGCCGGGGTAACCTGCGGAGCCTCAACCTGCGGGGGTTCGTCCGAATGTTGTAATGGTACTATCGTTCCCGGAGGGGAATATTGTTGTGAAAACAATGGTGTGTTTGCGATATGCCCCACCGGCGTACCCTGTGACTCAGCAGGCGGATGCGGCACCGGTTCAGGGTATAATGGCGGCAGCTGCACCTGTCCCGGCACCTGCGGGGCCAATACCTGCAGTTCAGATCCCTGCGGGAATTCGTGCGGAACTTGCCCATCAGGGCAATCTTGCTCTTCTACTACACCTGGTGTTCCCGGCACCTGTTCCTGCCCCAACACTTGCGGGACCGATAATTGCAGTTCAGATCCCTGCGGGCATGTATGCGGGTCCTGCACTTCGCCGCAAACATGCTCTTCATCCACCGCCGGCATTCCCGGCACATGCGGCTGCAGTACCAATACTTGCGGAGCGAATAATTGCAGTACAGATCCCTGCGGGAATTCATGCGGAAACTGCGCTTCACCACAAACATGTTCTTCAACCACCGCTGGCACCCCTGGCACATGTACTTGCCCCAATACTTGCGGTGGATTTACTTGCAGTACGGATCCCTGCGGTCATTCATGCGGAACTTGTGTGTCACCGATAACCTGTTCCTCCACCACTCCCGGTCAGCCTGGCTCATGCGGTTGCACGCCGACTATTTGTTATCCATCAGAGCAATGCGGAACTAATGTCCCGGGAACTAATGATTGCGGTCAAGCTTGTACCAGTTCTCCCAGCTGCACGGCAACATGCTCCTATGGCCCCTGCCCAACGCTGCAAAGCTGTAATCAGGGCAATTGCGAATGGTCCTATACGGCGGCGGCTGTCGTAGATACCAGTGGCTATGTCGCGAATGGAAATGTTTTTGTCGCGGGCAAGGTTATTATCCAAACAAATACCCAAAGTTGGCAGCAATGCGGCCTGATATCGCCTACAGCGCCGGTTACATCAGTTACATCATTTAATTGCGATAACAGCGCGGGCACAAATATCTGGTGGGAAGCTGGGGATGCCTGTCCGTTTGTCTATAATTGTTCCGCCCCTCCTGCGGATTGCGTCGGATATGAATGCTCCGGTACCCCGGGATCACTGCCGGGATATGACCTTTGCGGAGGCTGTAACACCGCTTCTCCTATTACATGCACCAACCCTCAGATATGTGACGCGGCCTGGGGATCACCTTATTGCTGTTCGCCTATATCTTCTTGCCCGTCATGCGTGGATTATTCGTATGGTTGCGGCGGGGTGGTTTGCTCGCAAAATTGCTCCGGTACCTGCGCGACTTCGGGCGATGGTTCCCAATCACAATGCTGCAATTCCAATGAAGAGCCTTGTGAGACGACAACGCAGGTAACATGCTGCAATATTGATTTCACGTATTGCGATACTTCAGGCGGATTTCCAAATTGCGTTTCAATCCCTTAAGGATTCTTATGTGTTATAATTACAATGGAGATGGTGGCCTATGAAAATATGCGCCCTTATATTATCCCTTTATTTTTCTATTTTTGCGGCATATAGCGCCTTTGCGGCGAATAATTCTTTGGTCTCTGATTATCCTTCCCCAAGCGGTTCTTATAACAAGATCGTCATTGCCCCTCAGGGAACTACCAGCTTTACCTGCGCAAGTGCCAATGACCTGGGGCAGTTATATTACGATTCTGTGTCCAAAAACCTGAGACTTTGTGCCAAGGTCAATGGTGCTTTTACAACGGTGCTATCCAGCGAAACATGCTTTAACAGGTTCTGTTCGGTGAATATCCTCACAACAACCTCCTGCTTCGCCGCAAGCCCGTGCCCCGCGGGATATACGCAGGCTAAAAGTTCGGGAACGCCCATCGCGGATTATTTTCAAACCACTGTAAACGGTAACTACACTGTTTTTACAACCGCTTGTTGCAGTTCAGGGTCTCCGGTGCTTCCAACTTAAAGCTATGAAGAATACTCTTTTGACATTCTCTTTTTTCTTTTTAATATCCTTTAACTGCCATGCTTTTACAGGGACCGCCTCTTTGACGACCTGGTATCCTCCCCCTTCGGCTTCTTATAAACAGCTTAATTTATCCATCAACAACGCCCTGCTTACCACCACGGCGATCAATTTTTGTACCGGATCAAATAACGGGGCAATTTTTTTAGATAATGCAGGAAACCAAAACACCTGTACTGGAGCGGGAACCGCATCAACACAAGGTAATTACTGCGCCGCGCATGCCGGATCCCTTTATACGGACGCCAGTGGAATAATAAGACAGTGCGGTTCTGCAACTCCCTATTGCGGGACAACCGTTACGCCCGCGAATAACGGAACGTTGATCGGGGACGGGACGGGAACACTTCACCTTTGCAATGGCGGCACCGACAGCATTTATCCGCCGGAATGTTTCAACAAATTCTGTAATTACGATTCTTCGATAGATACAACAGGGGCTACCTGTGCGAGCTATACGGGCGGGGTGATCGGATCACAGGGCCAATGCCCCAACGGATTTGTGCAGTCAGCCTCTTCCCCGGTCGCACCCACCAATTATGACCAGTTCCAAACAACCGCCAATACCCAGGTCATTTCCATCATCTGCTGCTCCACTTAAAGTCGTGACAGGCACGACTTTTAACCCATCAACATAAAACCAATTATTGACATTTAAACTATCTGTTTTATAATTCTATTCATCTCCCGTAATTCATAAACAAAAGCAAATATTCCCTTCCCCCAGAATAATAGAACATTACTATGACTAGGCAAGCTCGTTTTGTCATTCCTGGGCATTTGTACCACGTTACTCAACGTGGGAATTATCGCCAACACGTTTTTAAAGACGACCAAGACCGCATCTGCTATCTAAAACTTATTGATCGTTACGCTAAAGAATATAATAATGACCTGTATGCATTTTGTTTAATGACTAATCATGTACACTTCATTATTAAGCCTCAGCAACTGAACTCTCTATCACAAATTTTTTGCCGTGCCCATCAGCAATATTCTCTGTATTATCACAAAAAGAATGAAATCCATGGACATTTATGGCAAGAACGATTTTATTCATGTTTGCTTGAAGGCAGCCACATTTCTGCAGCAATCAAATATGTTGAATGTAATCCGGTACGGGCTAATTTAGTAAAAAACGCCTGGGACTACCTTTGGTCTAGTACAAATTTTCACCTTGGGAAAAAATATAATATTGTCCACTTAGCAGATATTAGACCCTACATCACTACGGATAATTGGAAGGTATTTTTAAATCAAAAACAATCGAGTAAAGAAATTGATTCTATTCGGCAAGCAACAAATAAAGGACAGGTTTTTGGTTCAAATGAATACATTGAATATCTTGAAAAAAAGCATGCCCGAATTCTTACACCTCAAATCATGGGGAGACCAAAAAAGTCGTGCCTGTCACGACTTTAATAAAACAAACTCTCCCTTGGGGGGATGGCGGGTAAAATGTTCAATAAGCAGGCTGGCTTTATCTTTGCGGACTTCTTCGAATTTTTTGGTCAATTCGCGGGCAACGACGATGGTGGGGTCATCCCAAACTTCCTGCATATCTTTCAACGTCTTTAAAAGACGGTGCGGCGATTCATAAAATATAACCGTGGCTTCCTGCCCTTTAATGGAAAGCAGTTTATTACGCCTGGCCCCGCTTTTAGGGGGTAAAAATCCTTCAAATATAAAACGATGCGCCGGCAGTCCCGAAGCTGTCAAAGCGGTGATACAAGCGCTTACTCCGGGAATAACGGTGATGGGAATATTATTCTCTTGAGCCAGCCGGACCATGAGAAATCCCGGATCGCTGATTCCCGGAGTACCGGCGTCGGAAACCAGGGCTATGTTCTTGCCCATCTTCAATAAGCCCAAAAGATGGTCCGCTTTTTTGATCTGGTTATGTTCAAAAAACGAGGTCAACGGTTTTTGGATCTGATACGCGTCGAGCAGTATCTTGGTGTGGCGGGTATCTTCAGCAGCGATCAAATCAACAGATTTAAGTGTTTCAATGGCCCTTAATGTAATGTCCTTAAGGTTCCCGATGGGAGTAGAGACGATATAGAGCATTTAGATAAAATCGCAATAAGTCGTGCCTGTCACGACTTTAATTATTCAACCGTTACGGATTTGGCAAGGTTGCGCGGCTGGTCCACATCACAACCCCGTTTGACGGCGATGAAATACGCCAGCATCTGCAGGGGCAATACTACCAAAAGCGGACTTAAAAGTTCCGGTATTGCCGGCACCTCGATCACAAAATCCGCGTTATGTTTGATCTCTTTGTCCCCGCGGGTGGCGATGGCGATGACATTGCCGCGCCGGGCTCTGATCTCCTGGATATTTGAAGACATCTTTTCATACACATGGGATTTAGGATTGACACAAACAACCGCCCGGTATTCATCGATCAAGGCAATGGGCCCGTGTTTCATTTCTCCCGCGGCATAGCCTTCGGCAGGGACATAGGAAATTTCCTTGAGTTTAAGGGCCCCTTCCATGGCTGAGGGATAATTGACATGCCTTCCCAGAAAAAGAAAACAGCCGAAATGCGAATTAGCCTCGGCGACTTTTTGAATATGTTGCATGTTCTTTAAAATATCCCTGCACAAAGACGGAACTCGTAGCAAATGGTGGATTATTTCATTTGATTCTTTGGCTGGCAGGCTTTTACGTACCTGGGCTAATTTCAAGGCTAATAAATAAAACATCATCAATTGGGCGGTATACGCCTTGGTGGAAGCAACCCCGATCTCCTGGCCGGCATAGGTGTACAAAATTCCGTCAGCTTCACGGGCCAAAGAAGAACCCACTACGTTGCAAATGGCGATGACACGGGCCCCCTTGGCATGGGCTTCACGCGCCGCGGCCAAGGTGTCAGCCGTCTCTCCGGATTGGCTGACCGCCAAAACCAGGGTGTGTTTATCAATGATCGGGTTACGGTAGCGGAATTCGCTGGAAGTATCGACCTCAACGGGAAGATGGGCCAGGCTTTCAATGATATATTTTCCCACCAACCCGGCGTGGAACGCCGTGCCGCAGGCCACCACCATCACGCGGCGCATATTTTTTAGCACATCATCAGAAAGGCCCAAACCCTCCAGGACCAGTTTTTTATTCTTCAAACGCAAACTCAGCATCTGCGCCAAAACCTCCGGCTGCTCATGGATCTCCTTGAGCATAAAATACGGGTAGCCTTCCTTGCGCGCGGCAATGACATTAAACGACACCGTATCTATTTTAGGCTTGACACTTTTCCCGTCAAAGGTGCTTAGCAGGACCTTGTCCTTGGTCATGACGGCGATCTGGCCGTCTTTCAAATAAATAAAGCGGCGGGTAAAGTCAAGGATGGCCGGCACATCCGAGGCGATAAAATTTTCCTTATCCCCGATACCAACCACCAAAGGAGAACCCACGCGCGCGGCGATCAGCACGCCGGGATGATAATGGCTGATTATTCCCAGGGCAAATGTCCCCCTGATCTTCGCGATCGTCTGGCGCACAGCCGCGAGCAGATCCCCTTTATAAAAAGAAGCGATCAGCTGCGGGATGACCTCTGAATCTGTTTCAGAAACAAATTTGACCCCTTTTTTCTTTAAGGCGGTTTTCAGTTCCTGGTAATTTTCAATGATGCCGTTGTGAACGACGGCGATAGTATGTTGGCTGTCCGTGTGCGGGTGGGCGTTCTTGTCAGAAGGAAACCCGTGAGTGGCCCAACGCGTGTGAGAGATCCCAACGTGAGCGATGGGCTGCGGCTGGCTTTGGAGCAGTTCTTCTAAATTACGTATCTTGCCTTTAGCTTTATGAACAATAAGACGGGCGTTATGGTCTAAAAAGCCGACACCGCTGGAATCATAACCGCGGTACTCGAGCTTTTTAAGGCTCTCTAACAAAATGGGAAGGGCGTCCTTATTACCGACGTAGCCGACTATGCCGCACATAAGAGAGATCCTTCGGCTTGAGCCTCAGGGTGACTTTGGACTTCCGTCCTGGTCAGTTTGAAGCCTTAATATTAATGAGCGTGATAACTTTATTGGAACCGTTCTTACGGCGGGTAAAATAAACTTCGCCATCGCACGCAGCCGTCAAAGAACTGCGGCCGATCACATTCAAACCGCGTTTCCATTGGTTTCCCTGACGGGTTAAAATAGTGCCGGATTTGACCTTTTGACCGCCGGAAACCTTGATGCCGGCTGTTTCGCAATAATATTTACTTGAAATTCCACCTACACGACCACCCATAACTTAAACCCCCCTATATTAGTACCTTGTACGAAGGGTACAATATACACTAAAACCCATTTTCTGCAAAGGAAAAAATAGGAAGGCCCCCTATTTCTGTCCTGCTAAAATAGCATCAATTTGCGTCTTAAAAGTGGCCAGATCGCGCGCGTTGGTTTTACGGCCATTAAGATAGAAGGTCGGCGTACCGCGCACATCCACACTTGCCCCCATCTGCAGATCATCCTGGACCTGCTTTTCCCACTGGGCATCTTTATTCTTGTAATCAGCCATCAATTTGTTGTAATCAAGGTTAAGGCTTTGGGCGTATTCCTTGATCTTACCATCTGAAACATCCCCGCCGTTATTCAACAGGGCCTCCATCATACCTTGAAACTTACCCTGCTCGTTGGCGGCCATGGCTAATTTGGCGGCCGGGCGCGCGTTAGGATGGAACGGAAGAGGGAAATTCTTGATGATAACCCTTACCTTATCAGGATAGGCCCCCATTACATCCTTGATCGCCGAATAAAAACGGGAGCAGAACGGGCATTGGAAATCCGAGAATTCCACAATGGTCACCGGCGCGTTCTTATTGCCAATGATGGTAGAAACGCCCGGGTCGATCGTATAAACTTTATTCATATCCTCGGACGGCGGCTGCTGTTGCTGCTGTTGCGGCTGGGCATTGTTCCCAAGATTGTTGATCTTATTCTGGATCAGCTGCAATTCATTTTGGATATCGGGGGAAACACCATTTCCCCTGGAATTCAATTTTTCTTCAATGTTCTTCTGACGGTCCGAGATCTCGGTAAGCTTGGCATTTAACGGATTTAAGGCAACACCAACGGCATTATTGACAGCGATCAAGAGTCCTGCCCCTGATACAACGCCGATCAATACAACTAAAAGAACAACGATGAGACTGTTTTTGTTTTCCATACATTCCTCCATGATGTTCCCATTGACCAAAATGATTATGGTTATACTACATCAAATCGAAAATCCAAACAATAAAATTCTACAGTTCAATATGGCCGTAGTGTTCCAGGATATACTTCATATCCGTCCAGCGCTTGCGGCAACCATAAACGGCAATGATCAATATATCATTGCCCCTGGGGATATACCCCACGAAACAGGATTGCGCCTCAAACGTAAAACCTGTTTTGCCGAAAACATGCCTCTTCCAGTTCAGGAATAGCGTTTTATTATGCGATTTTAAAAAACAGCGCCGGCCGTCCTTAGAGGAGATCTCCAGGTATTTCAGGGTGATCGCCTCGCGGAAAAAATCACTCTTTAGCGCGTGGTCGAAGATCAGGGCCATGTCCGAGGCTGTCGTATATTGCGGCCCCGGAGAGGGAAGCCCGTGCGGATTGGCAAAATGGCTGTGCGCGGCCCCTAACTGAATGGCGCGGGCATTCATCATATCAACAAATTTGCCTTCAGAACCGGCCACCGCTTCGGCCAGGGCCACGGCCGCGTCATTGGCGGATTTGAGAATAAGCCCGTAAAGCAAATCGCGCACGCGGTATGTTTCACCAGCCCTTAACCCTAATTTTGTTTGCGGGACCTGGGTCGCGTGCTCGCTGATCGTCACATACTTGTCCATGGGAATATTTTCCATGACCAAGATCGCTGTCAGCACCTTGGTGGTTGAGGCCGGAAAAACTTCACGGTCAGCGCCAAGGTCGAACAACCTCTGATTGGAAACAGGGTCCCAAAGAAGGGCCGCGTGAGCGGTCACGTGATACGCGCCCGAATGCCTGAAAGAAATATGGCGATAGGCCATTCCCTGAGCGGGACAGGCCAAAACAGCTATCAAAACCGCAATAACAGCGGCACGAATGGATTTCAACATAGGTTGCAATATATCAGAAAAAGTCGTGACAGGCACGACTTTCTAAAAAAAATAATTACTAAAAAGTCGTGCCTGTCACGACTTTTTAGCCGCCTGATAAACGCATTCCAGGGCCTGGGAGACAGCCATGGTAGGCATCAGCATGGCCCCTTCAGCTAAATTAATGCGCCAGCCCTTTGATGATTGGGCGATGACAATGCGGATATTCTGGGCCATGGGCCCATCACAGGCGATCACATGGACAAGGGCTGTCTTCTTTTTGGCATCGTATAATATTTCCTTGAAAGACACGGCCACCCCATCATGTGAATAATCTTCAAAGCCAAAATTGTCGGGATTAAATTGCTCAATAAGATAACTTTGCAAGGGACTGTCCTCCTTTATGCCTACGGGGATATGGCGCTCTTTGGTCAAAAGCAGTTCATAAAATTCACTCTGCCCGCCCTGCACCCATTTTTTCTCGAATTTAGTGCCATAATTGGGCGGTATATTGTTAAATTCGACGGAAAAACCACTGCCCTTGATGTTTTCCCGGATCCAGTCCACATACGGCTGGTGATCCGTCACGATCTTTAGAACACCTCCATCAGTTAGGCGGCTGTTGACAAGCTTCAAAAAATCCTCCGTAAACAGGCGGTGCTTGGCATCTGATTTTTTAGGCCAGGGCGGCGGGTAAAGGCAGTGTACCAGATCGATGGTTTGGGGAGAAAAATAGCGCTCCAGACCCGCCCTTGCGTCTAATCTCAACACACGGACATTATCAAGGCCTGTGCGGCTTAATTTCCTCAAGGTCCTGTGGATACGTTCACAGTACTGTTCAAAACCGACAAAATTAACCTGTGGTTTCTCCCGGCTGATACGCTCCAGATATTCACCATTGCCAAAACCGATCTCTACTTCCACCGGACGATCATTCCCAAAAACCGTTGCCCAGTCGACCGGACGGTTGAGAGCACCGTGATTTAAAAAAGGCTTGAGCGATACATAGAAAGGTTTCATGCTGAAGGCTTGGCGGGGCGAAGCGAATTGGCTAACGGCCAACCCCGGCCGATCAGCTTGCCATCCTTGAAGATCAGGGGCATCAATTCGTTTTCGCTGACAACATTGTCCGGCTGGCGTATGGCTTCAATATAATACTCAATGATATAACCGGTATCTTTTAGGGTCTCGCTTTTGTAAGGATTGGGTATGGTCAAAGGCTTATAGCCCGGCGATTGGAAAGCATAGCCGACAACAAGCTCCTGCCCCATCTTTTCATGGACCTGGTCCACGGTCATCCCGTCCTGGATCGATTTAAATCCGCTTTCATTCAATAATATTTCCTGCTGGCTGGCCTGTTGCATGGGATTATAAACAGGCGTGCTCGCGCAACCGACCAGGATCAAACTTGAAAAAATTATCCAGATTAAACGCATATTTTCATTATAATGGATTCAGGTTAAATTTACTATGGAACTTTATTTTCTAAGACACGGCCCCGCGGGCCAGCACGGTGATCCTAAATACAGGGACGACAGCCTGCGCCCTTTAACCCCCCAGGGCCGGGAAAAAATGCGCCGGGCCAGCCTTGGCATGCGCGCATTGGGGTTAACTTTTGACGCTTATCTCAGCAGCCCATACCTCCGGGCCCGCCAAACCGCGGAAATAGTGGCCCAGGCCTATAAACAGAACAAAGAAAAAATACTTTTAACGGAGAACTTGCTCCCCCCTGCCCGCGTGGAGGAATTAATAAAAGAAGCCCGGTCCCGATTCTCTGGATGTGAAAATATTTTGTTGGTCGGGCACGAACCGCATTTATCGGAAATGATCTCCCACCTGTTAAAAAGCAATACACCCCTTCTTATCGATTTCAAGAAAGGCGGCCTTTGCTGCTTAAGCCTCCCCAGCCCCTATCGAAACGAGGGCGCCGTCCTTAACTGGCTGCTGACGCCAACTCAGCTAAACCTGTTCAATCCAGCTTTTTAACTTATCAAACAATACCTTGATCTCTTCGGGAGTCAATAGCTTGTTTAGAAATTCCTTATTTTCAAAATCCTCGAACTCCTTGTTGTGCCGGCCGATCATGACAATGTCGCGTCCGTCAAACCCGTTCCGCTGGTTGGCGGCGATGACAAAAATAAAGTTATCCTTGTCGAACTTACCGTCCACGGAAGTCACGGAAAAGGACAATAAAAAATCGTTCTTGATGTAAAGCGGGATGGCCTGGTCAACGCCGAAAAAAACATCGACGGATTTATCCTTAACAAAGGAGAGCGTATCCTGGATGTTTAAAACGCGATAGCCTGAAAGCTCCTTTAATCTCGCGTACTTATGAAAGGACGGGTCTATCAGAAAAATCTCTTTCCCTGATTTATCGACCAGAAGTAACACAATATGGTTGGATTGTCCCCCGGGAAAGAATCCTGATTCGGCGACCATGGCGAATTTGATCTCATAGCGCCCCTCCAGCATGGGCTTGATCTTCTCAAACAGATAGGTGGATAACTCCGCGCATAGCCCATAACGGCCTTGCTCCAAAATTATATTCCCCTGGCTGTCATATTCATGGATATTGTGCAATGTCCATGTGCGCCTGTTAAAATCAACGCTCAAGGTCACCTGAGGCTTGACCATGACCGGGACTCCCGAGTATTCCAGGGGGTCAATAATTTTCATGATGGCATCATAATAGGGCGGCGCGGGCAGGGCCACACAAAATCCGGCACCGGAGCTGCAAAAAATCAGGGCTATCAACCAAAAAATTCGCATAGTTGATGATTATATGATATAAAATATCCCTATGCAAGCCGCAACCCCCATGATCAAACAATACCGCGACATCAAGGCACGCCATAAAGATGCCATCCTTTTCTTCCGACTGGGAGATTTTTATGAGATGTTTTTCGAAGATGCCACCCAAGCGTCTTCTATATTAGACCTGGTCTTGACATCCCGCGGCACAGACGCTTCCGGAAAAATCCCCATGTGCGGGGTGCCCTATCATTCAAGCGACAATTACATCGCCAAACTTATCAAGGCAGGCAAAAAAGTCGCCATCTGCGAACAAATAGAAGACCCGGCCCTGGCCCAAGGCATCGTCAAGCGCGATGTCATCCGCATCATCAGCGCCGGTACTTATTTGGATGAATCCATCGATTCGAGATACCTCCTGGCCATTTGTACCGGTAAAAAGGGGCCGCTTAAGGTATCCCCTTTGATCGGGGTGGCTTTTATCGACAATTCCGGCGGGACTATTTTTGCCAACGAGCTCTCCCTGCACCAAACCATTGAGCTTTTAGCCAAACTGCCTGTTTTTGAATGCATCTACCCGGAAACCCAGGAAGAGTCCATTAAAGATATCTTTTCGCATCCTTTGGTCAAGATGCGTGCCATTGCGTTAAGCCCCGTGGGCGATTGGTCCTTTAACGCCGATATGGCCCGCAAAAGCCTTTGTGAACATCTATCGACCCAAACCCTTAAAGGTTTCGGCGTGGATGATCTTCCCATGGCGCAGGCATCCGCGGGCGCGTTGCTGGAATATTTAAAAAACATGAATAAAACCAGCCTCAAGCACATTGATAAGATCGCCCTCTACACCCAGGACGACCATGTGTTTATCTCTCCTGCCGCGCATTATGGCCTGGAATTGGAATCCCTGCTTTCAACCATTGACCTGACCTTAACGCCGATGGGCCGCCGGGCTTTACGTTTCTGGCTGTACCACCCCCTCAAAGACGTCGCCGCCATCCAAATGCGCCAGGATGCGGCCAAGGCCCTGTCTGCCAATGTGCGGCTGGGCGAATGTTTAAAAAATTTGCCTGATCTGCAAAAGGCACTCTCAAGGCTGTCGTGCGGATGCGGATCCATCAAAGATATTTTGAACTTGCGCCAGGGCTTATTGCGCATCCCCCTGATCGCCGAAACCCTGTCAGGAAACCCGCTTTCGCTTTTAGAAATACAGGATTTGACCGCCCTAAGGGAGCTTTTGACAAAAACCATCGATCCCGACGTTCCCCTGGCCAAACCCGAGGGAAAAATGATACAGCCGGGCATTGATCAAGAACTTGATGAGCTTAAGAATATTTTAGAGAACGGCAGGCAATGGCTGGCCCAATATCAAGCCCAGGAAATCAAAAAAACAGGCATCTCGTCGCTCAAAGTTGGATTCACCAATGTCTTTGGCTTTTATATTGAAGTCACCAAATCCCGACAGAACAGCGTGCCTGACCACTATGTCCGCAAACAAACCCTGGTCAACGGCGAACGTTTTATCACCCCGGAGCTGAAGGAATACGAAGAAAAATTCCTGACCGCCCAGGATAAGATCATAAATATTGAAAAACGCATCCTTAACCAGGTTGAAAGAGCGATACTTGCCGAAGCGGGGCGCTTGCATGAGGTGTGCGATCAATTGGCGAGAGTGGATTGCCTGTTTACGTTTGCCCAATTATCCGGCTGGAACAATTACATCTTCCCGGAAATCAACACATCAACGGTCCTGGACATCAAGGATGGCCGTCACCCCGTCGTTGAAAAAACCGTGACTGATAATTTTATCGCCAATGACACTCTGCTCGACACCCGGGAAAACCATCTGATCATTTTGACAGGCCCCAATATGGCGGGCAAATCCACCTATATCCGCCAAAGTGCTATTTTGGTGATATTGGCACAGATGGGTTCACCCATTCCGGCGTCCTCTGCCAGCATCGGGATCGTCGACAAGATCTTTACGCGCATCGGTGCCCACGATGACATTGCCAAGGGCCAAAGCACTTTTATGGTGGAGATGACCGAAGCCGCAGATATCCTTAACAACCTCACTCCCCGCTCACTGGTCATCCTGGATGAGATAGGCCGCGGTACTTCCACTTCAGACGGTTTGAGCCTGGCATGGGCGCTGGCCGAGCACATGCATTCAAAGAGCGTGCGCACTCTTTTTGCCACCCATTTTCATGAGTTGACCGCATTGGCCGATCAATTCGAAGGGATCAGGAATTTTAATGTGGCTGTCCGTGAGTGGAAGGATAAGATCATCTTCATGCACAAGATCGTCCCCGGCGGATCGGACGATTCTTACGGGATCTATGTGGCTAAATTAGCGGGGATCCCGGACTCCGTGATCAAACGCTCCAAGGAAATCCTTTCTGAACTGGAGATCGGATCTCCCAATCCTTACGCGAAAGAGGACAGACAATTAAACCTTTTTGTGCCAAGCCAACAGCCAAATCTGGATGAACTTCGCGCCGCACTTGATGCCATTGATATCAATGCCTTGACGCCCATGGAAGCTTTAAAGAAACTGGATGATTTAAAACGCAAATGCCAATGACAAAGGTCAGTATCCTTCCCCCAGATGTTATTGCCAAGATCGCCGCCGGAGAAGCGGTGGACCGCCCGGCATCGGTCGTCAAAGAACTGATGGAAAATGCCCTTGATGCCGGGGCCACAAGCATAGAAATACACCTTAAAGACGCTGGCCGTGAACTGATCCATATCAAAGACAACGGCTCAGGCATCAAACACGCGGACCTGACGAACCTCTTCCAGCGGCATGCTACCAGCAAGATATCCGTTATTGAGGATTTGGAAAAACTTCATTCAATGGGTTTCCGCGGAGAAGCGCTATATTCCATCGCCGCTGTCAGCGATGTCACCCTCACAACCCGCCATTCCCAGGATGAAGGCTGGCAAATCCATATCCGGGGCGGTGAACGCCAGAAACTTGAGCCCTCGGCCCTGTCACAGACAGGCACTGATATCAAGGTCGCGGAGCTTTTCTTTAATACTCCCGCCCGCCGTAAATTCCTTAAGAATAATGCCTCTGAACTTCACCAAATCTTCAATGTCGTTCTTCCCTACACCCTGATCTATCCGCAGATACGTTTCGTGCTGTCCCACGCGGGAAAAAGCCTTCTGGATTTAAGGCCAGCGCCCTCTCGTTTGGACCGCGCCGCTGCCGCGCTGAACGTTTCCATGGACCAATTATTGGAAACCGACCAGGAATTCGTTGAGGAAAAGATCAGGGTCAGGATGATCTTGGGCAATATTAATATCCAGCGAGCCCGCAGGGATTCACAATTCATTTTTATCAATAACCGCCCGGTTGAAAGCAAGAACTTAAGTTATAACCTCAATGATGTTTTTAAGCTCATCCTGCCGCCGGGTGTTTTTGGGGCTTTTATCATTGATATCTCCTTGGACCCTGCCAACGTGGATGTTAATATCCATCCCACCAAGCGTGAGGTGCGCATCAAAGATGAGGCCATGCTTATCCGGATATTACGGCGAATGGCGGAATACCAGCTGATGCAAAAAGGCTCCCCCAAACATATGTCTGCCCAGAGTGGATTGCCCGTTGACCAATTGATCTATGCGCCCGGGCAATTACAAGCAAGATTTAATCCGGGCTCTTCTGTGAATATACCCAACGACGCGCGAGACAACGGACTACCTCTGGATTTTCAACTTTTCGGAGAAGAAAATTCACTGCGCTCCAAATTCATCCGGGCAAGGTTTATCGGATCTTTTCTTCAAAAATTCCTGATCTTTGAAGCTGATGAATCGCTTTTGATCGTGGACCAGCACGCGGCACAGGAACGCATCATGTTTGAGAAATTCAGGGATCAGATCGAGAATTCGGCCATTGAAAGCCAGCCATTGCTTACCCCTCTACTGCTTAAGCTGTCTTTGCAGGAAAAAATCGTATGGGAAGAGTTGCGGGAGAAGCTGTCCGGTGCCGGCATAGAAACCACCAAATTTGACGACGATACCATTGCCGTGCAAACCCAGCCGCTTTTGCTCAAGAATATCGAGAAGGTCGTGCGCAGCCTGTTGGCCGGTAGTGATGCCCCGCGGATGGACCATGCGTCGCTGGCCCGCCGCGCCTGCAAAGCTTCCATCGTTGCCGGCGACAAGCTCGATATATCACAGGCTGATTACCAGCGCAAACAGCTGCTTGAATGCAAAGACCCCTTCACCTGCCCTCATGGCCGCCCGACGCTCATTGAAGTGACACAGGGCTTTCTCGACCGCCAATTCCTGAGAAGCTAAATCACGCAAAACTTATCTCTATTTTGCCAACTCATATAACGCCGGGACATTCTGCTGGGTGATCGGCGTAATGCTGCGAATAATGGATACAAGTCCGTTTAAATTCATCATGGCCTTGTCCTGGTATTGAGGCGCAAGCGGCATCCCGGCCCCATCGACCTTCACATTCAAGGTCAAATGCTCGTTGCTCAAGTTGATACCGCCGGGGTTCTGATTGCCCAAAGACTGTGTGCTTGGCGTCGGGGATGTTAAAACCTCCCTCTGCTGTTGCATATTGGTCATGGCACCTTCCAGGGTTCCCGTAACATTCCCCAACTGTTGCTGAAGCTTTGAGTCATTAACATTGTTTTTCAGTAAGGTAAGGGTTTTTGCTAATAAATTCAACTGGGTTGTTGCCCTATCGATAATATTTATTGACTCAACGGTTACGCCGCTATTTGCCAGCACCGCGTTTGGTTTCGCCAGATCTTCCAGATTGGCCACCGCTCCTTGAATAACACCAGCGTGCTGTTGCACAAGGCCTGTAGCAGGGCCGCTGTTGGCATTAAGAGCTTCCATTAATTGCTGAACCGGCGCCACAACGGTTTTAAGATTGTCTTGGATAGATGCAGGCGATACCGCCGGGGCCCTATTAGGCAAGGCTGTTTGAATATTTCTTTCTTGCTGTAATCCTGATATCGCATTTTCGAGCTTACCGGTCACCGTCCCTATTGTTGCTATCAGGGCCCGGTCTGTTGCTTTGTCCTTCAATGCGGTAAGGTCGTCCTCCAAAACCTGTAATTGAGGCACTGCTGTATTTACGATCTGGGCGGCGTCATTATTCGTCGTTGCGCTAGGCGGATTTTGGAGCATTGCCGTTAGGTTTTCTTCCTGTTGCTGCAATGCATCAAGGCTGCTTTTAATGGCACCATTGTCCTGCTGAACTATGTTCGCGTCAGGGCCCTGGTATTCGGTAAGGTTTTGCTCTAATTCAGTGGCCGGTTGAAGACTGGAAAGGCTTTGCTGAACCATGGCAACCGGAGCGATCGAAGGGGAATTAACGGGTTGAGCGGTTAAATTATCCCTCTTCTGCTGCATATCTGCCATATTGCTTTGCACACTACTGGCAAGATTACCGATCGACTCCTTGAGACCTGGATCAGTGGCCTGGTCTTGCAAGGCGGTAAGGGTGGTGTTGAACGCCTCGAGCCGAGGCATTACGTCATTAATTTGTTGTACCAGGACCGCTGGTTCCACGGTAGGCTTGTCATTCATCTGGACCGCATTATCTTTCAATTTTCCTTCCAGATCTGTCAACGTGCTTTGAATTTCACCGCTGGTCTGTTGTAAAATACCCGTATCCGGTCCATTATATGAGCTTACCGCATCCTGTAAGTTCCTGGTCGCGGACACGACAGAATTTAGATGGTCTTGAACCGTGTTTGCAGGCATGGTTTGTTCCTGCGCGGGGGCGAGGGTGACTTGGGCCTCGTCCACTGTTTGATTATTTGCTTCCGAAACTAAATTTTCCCCTGTGCTTCTGACTTCCTGAGCGACCTCAATTTTCGGCTGGGTCATCAGATGATCCGCCAGGATGGCTGCCGTTGGGGCGTTGGCCTGGGGCATCTCGGTTATTGCCCTGGCCATTGCCGGCGCTAATGGTGCGCTGCTGAAGCTTGGATTTGAAAATAAATTATCCAATACCCCTTGATAGACTTCCGGGCCCTGTGCCTGGGCCTTGGTCAACTGATCCGTCAACGCCTGGGCCTGGGTTTCCCTTTCGGGGGCTGTTGCGTTGGGCTGGGTCAAATTAGTCGCTAATCTGGCTATAAAATTATTGCTGATCTCAGGGCTTACCGGTGCTTGGGTGGCCGCCTTGACCAATCCGCTGAGCGTGCTGTTGTTGACTCCTGAGCTGACAAATTGCTGTTCTAAAGCCGCCTGATAATTAACCGGTCCCTGTGCCTGGGCTTGCCCAAATTCTTTCGTCAAGTTCCGGACCTGGGCCGCTTCTTGGGTTGGAGTTGGCAGCGTAACCTGTTGAGGAGTTATGCTGTTAACGGAACCCGGCCCAGCTTCGGGTATATATTTCATCCCGCCTGACAAATATCTCCTCGGGATAACTTGTCCGTCCGGAGTTGCCTCCTGCTTGATAAAATTAAACACGCCCCGTTTGTAGGCCAGTAAATATTGCTGGAATATTTTATCCTTGGCTTGTGGGTCACTGACTTGCTGGCCCGCGATCTTGGCTTTATCCGCGAAAACCTGCCCTAAGAGGCTTTCTCTTAACGTCTTTTTGAACCATGTAGCCATGATCTCGGCGTTATAAATTTGACGGACAGCGGCAAAACTTTGCCCTTCGTTAACTTCCTTTTCAATGGCCGGTATAATGATCTCGCGGACAAGCTGGGAGGCCATCTGTGTCTTCGCGTCACTGGCATCATTGTCTTGGGGATTGACCTCACCGAATTGCTCTTTGTTCTGTTCAATGGCCTTGAAATCCTGTTCCAGCATGACCTTGAGATGGCTGCCCACTAAGAACGCGGTGTCGCCTTTCTGGTAAACATCCGCGTGATCAGCCACGATCCAGACCTTATTAAAAGTATTGACGTTGATATCCGTTGTCCCAAAACGGGCCTGTCCCTCTTCGTAAACCTTGCTCCAGAATTTCTTGCCTAATCCGTCATCAGGATACATTAAAGAAGCGGTGAATTGTTTGAGGACATAATCCTGGGCCAAAAGGTCGCGGCCCATTTCAGTTTGACCGAAAATTTCAGGGATAATACGCTTGGATTCAAAGGGTGAAAGGTTGACCCACATATCCTTGTTGGGCATGGCCAGCGACACTAAAAAATATTTGATAATTTTATTATATTCTTCCTTTTTAACGGTATCCGACATGGGTGTCTGGCCCTGGTCCATGATAAACCCAAAACTGAAGGGGTCTTTAAGGTTGATCTTAAGCCCCACCATCTGAGGAGGGGCAAAATGGTCGGTAACACGGATCATCTGGCCTGCAGGAGGCATGACAATGGATACCTGCGCCCAGCCGGGCCCTACAGGAAGAAGGCTGACGAATGCGGTCAAAACTGAAAAGGCTATATAGCGGAATAACGAGGACTTTCTGAAGGTTATTGTGCTCATTTTTTCTCCCCTTTTAGATGACATTGAAAAAACGGACAATTAGGATAATTATTATTCCAAATAAAGTATAACATATGCTTTGCCAATGTCAAAATTCATCTCATAAGGGGCCGATCGGGCATTTTACTCTGCCCACCATCTGTTTTTAAACTGGTCAAAACAATTGGTATTGATATATTCCGAGATCTTGTCCTTGTCCTCATCGGCTATCCGGCTGAATTCCAAACCATAAACAAAACGGTCCTGGTATTCCTTAACCCACGGGATCTGGGCTTCAATTTTGATAAAATCAAAATTTTCATCCAGGGTAAAGGACATCCTCACTGTTTTTAACTCCGGCAAGCGCTTGTTAAATGACACACGCATCCCTTTTAAATGCATGTCTTCGATGACACAGTGGCTGAAGCCCTGTGTCAGCGGAATCCAGGCCTTCGCTTCCTTTTTGATCTCCCAACGTGGTAATTCTCTGCGATCATCCATGTTTTGCCCCCTTTCTCGGATTTAAACGATCATGGTATACACGTACGTGGTGGATGTGTAACAAATGTTACACATGAATATATTCATAAAACGCGGTATCAGATCAAAGAATCCTGACCAATAACCGCGGCTGTCTGGTTTGGTGCCCATTGAAGTCGGGGCGTCCAGCACTATCTGCCGTTCGCTGACCGTTATCAGCACCTTTAAAATAGTTATAAAAATAACGCGTATGGAGACGTACAATAACCTGAAATATATCCAGTTATAAAATAACAGGGTGCTCAAAATAACATTGATATGTTCCTGCGCCGGCACTGGATAAAAAACGCAATAAACAACTACCGGCTCAAGGGGATACCCTGGGAACTTTCCTTTATTAAGATCGCACGCCAGGTCCCCGTAAATTTTATTAACCGGCACAATTGTTGCCGGCCTCTGTGCCCAGCATCGCCGATGCTGAATATATTTCCCCCGCTTTGATAAAATTTTTCCCTGCGGGCTTCTTAACCGGCCCTTGACCGGCGCCATAAGCCCGCGTATAAACCTATACAGGCTGATGGGCCGCGTTAATTTAATAAATAGATACGCCAAAGGCAAGACAAACAACATAAATAAAATTGCCAGGGCTATGATCATTCTTCCCCGTTTCTTTTCTTTATCATCTTTTGTCATCTTGACGGATCTGTCTGATATTGTTAATGCGGCATCAGGGTTATTAACATTATAGTGACGGTGCGCGCGGATGTTGTTAACAAGGGCCTTGGACCAGCCGTATTTATAGCCCTTTGCGATCTCCTCTTTGATCATGCGGATTCCCGCCCGGCGATGCTCGGCAACAGGCGAATGATCTTCCGGCAGGATCCCATGCCATCGCATAATTGTCTCTTCAGATGCCCATTGAAAAACCGGCGCTTCAAAAAGAGGAGCGACTTTCAACTCTACCCAGCGGTGAATGCTGATAGCATGCTCCGGTATCCATGAGAAACAACTGCATATTTTCAAAACCCAATAAAGCAGGTAGCCGACAAAATAGGTTATTGGAAGCGTCAACGGGGTTACTCGAGGCTCTATGAAGATACAGCCGTTAAGTGCCTGCCCTTGTTGGGCATTAAGTTTAAAATCTTTGGTGATCGCGGCCATAAGGCCGGTCAGATCTTCACGGATAAGATGCTTACGCCCAATCTGGCGCAGGAATGCCAACGTATTCTCTTTGGTGTTTGCGGACATGTACCGCCAGGCCATGAGCTTCTCTATAATGCCTATTGTTAGAACATCCTGATAAAATGCCGCTGCTTTAAAAACGGGATTAGGTACCCGTTCTTTCGACTTGGCATCATTGATCTTAAGCGGAATGAAAATGGCCTGATAAAGACTTGAGTGGAAAATAGCGCGTTCCAGAGCTGACAGGCCTCTTGAATACTGCTGAAAGATCTTCTCCATCACTGCGTTGCGGTCAGCTGACGCTGGCCCATTTAGTTCAGCATCAACCAAGGCCTGGACATAGACTATCCACGCATTGAAAATACGGCTTGAGCCATCAACAACAGCCCTGGCCTGATCGCTGAATACCTCTATGTCCTCGCCCGCTTGAACAGTAAGCGCCTGCCAAAGAATGCCATAAAGCATCCCTAAATCAGGCTCACCTTTAATGGATTTCAGGTTAAGCGCGCCGTATATCCTTCCCCTCGCGGCTTTAACTTTCAGGTTATTCCTGATGCCTTTAAACCGGAGGGTCAGATCGGCATTCCTTCCTTTGATCTGCCGGCCAAGCACCAGAAGACGATTGTCTAAAAGCTGATTGGCTTTGATTGCCGCTCGCTGGCCGCGGATATCGGCGTAACTCGATGCCATGCCCAAAAGCCGACGGGCAGTACGCCAATGACGGTTACCGCTTTTAAGCATCTGAAGAGCGGCGTTTACAAGAAGCCACACAACACGTTTTTCCTCGACATGAAGAAGTGCAATGTCCCCCAGCTTTTCAAGGATATTTTCCAACCCCGGCAGAATATGCCTGCCGTTTTGAAGCCCCTGACTACAGGTTTCAAGTTCTCCTCTGACATCCTTCATCCTTCGGCTGTCACTCAGCATGCTTTCAATGGCCTCGACAATGCCGCGGAAACTTTCCCATCGTGAACTGAATTTAGATCCGCTATCCGCCAGCATTGTCCTGCGGCCGCCGGGAAGCAATTGATATCTCTGCTGGCTGACGGTGGTATCGCGGCCTTCGGTCTTAACCTGATCGGTAAAACTTGACCGGTTGGCTATCCTGCTTTGCAAAAGAGCCTTCATATTTTTATCGATCCTGTTGATCACTCCCAACAGGCAGTAGAACGCGGCAGGTTCATTGTTAATATTAATAAGTTCCACCGCGCGGACAATGCTCGCCGCCAGCTTTCCGGCCTGATCTTTATAAGCAGCCCCTTCAAATTCCCGCGGCAGGAATCCAATAGTGATCTTCAGGATTTCACCGGCTAATTCATCCTTCTTCGCGGTGGTCACCGGAAGATCTGCGGGAGCGCTTTGCATTCTCCTTGATAGGAGCACGACTAACTCAAGTGCTTTCTCATAAATATCCTCAAAATAATCGTGGAATAGAATTTCATCTAACGAGGGTTGGCGGCTTGAAGCGCTGATGGGCGTCCCTTTTTGCTGGCCTTGGTCCTCAAAATGGCTCAATAAAAGCCCGATATTGACAAGGCTCATGAGCTTTGCCGTTGTGTCAGCCGGTTTACATAAATTATCAAAGGAACGGAGGCTTTTTATAGTGACACCGGCGCTCCTGTACTCATTGGGCTGACAATCGATCTCTATGCGCTCTCTGTCCTGGCTAGAAACAAGAATGATGTCCTGGTCAGCGGAAAGGATCTCGATCGCCTTAAGAATTGTATAGACCCCTTTAGTGAACAAACGGGCATCCGCTGAACCTTTCGCCATCGTAAAAAGGACCCCTAAATATGAGCCTAATAATTGGGTCATGTCGCTGGAGCCTTTAGTCGGGCTTATAAAAAGCTCCTTGAGCGGCAAATACCGCTGCTGACCTTGGCTATAATTAACCGCGGCATCCCGTAATCCTCCCTTGTCAACCGGCGTTTGAAGGACCTCCTCGGCCCTGCTGAGGATCATCGCTTCAGGCAGTTGATCGACCTCTGCCCTGACATTTGATACAATATCCCTCGTTAAAAAGTCCAGTAAAAGACTGTGCAGGCCCTCATCCCTTTCAAAAAGATTTTCGATCCAGGGATTTGTCATGATGCTTGAGAATCTTTCGGTAAGCCTGGCTGCTAACTGAGGGAATAATAAATTGGTATCCTCAACGGCTTGCGTATGGGCCTGGGCTGGCGTCAATTTATTCTTGCGGCTCCGAAGCAGGCGATTCTCGACAAGCCCATGATACGCATCAGCGGGAAGGAAGCCTTTGTTGCGTTCATAAACGGTCCTGGATGAATAATAAATTTCCAAAGCGGTGTCTTTGCCGCGTCGGGTAAGCCTGTCCCAAATGAAGCCTTCCGGTGGGGCGCGCGGGATGTGTTTAGACAATATATAGACCTTAACCGGCACATCAACAATGCCTTCAAAAGCCTTTTGCTCGACACTGATCTCTTTATAGGCTTTTTTGGTTATCAGCTGATTGATGCCCTTGGCATTTTGCGGCGAAACATTGCCTGAACATCCCGGCCCGTCCTTCAGCCCCGGCAATGCTTCAGGGATCATGGCCGGCGTGCCAACCGGCTGTAATTGCCCAAATGACAAGAGGCAATATTGCCACGGCGAAAGAACAACCTTGATCTCTTTCTCTAATATTTGAACATCCCCACCCGGCGCCAAACATTGGGCTTGAAGTTTATCCCTGTCAGGCCTCGCGACAGAAACTTCCACTGTCTGTTCCCAGGAATTATTAACTAATATCAGGGCATGCTCATCTGGAGTGCGTCTTGTAAACGCGACCAGGCCTGTCTGGCTCCTGCCCACCACATTGCCGCCAACCTTGATCTCCTGCACCGGAGCGTTATCCATATCGCCCAGGCGCATCACCGGCAATGAAACAAAGCGCATGATATCCGCTATCTCCGCAACAGCCGCGCCGGGGGTTTTGGTCACATCGGGATATTGGAATTGATAGATCCCTCCATCCGCAGACTTTTTCGCCTCTAAGACAGCGCCCTCCGGCCTTTTCATACCAAAGATCTGTCTTAACGGTACCATCTTGTAACCGGGAATTGACCACAATATCGTTGAAGCCGCCAGCATGTGCTTATGGTCCGCGAAAGCTTCCTCAGCCGCCGGCTCGTCATGATTTTCCGCGAAATGAACGCAATTAGCCAGGAATTTACTCCGCTCCTTCATCGCCTCAGGAGTAGCCCTCATCAAATAACCACGCAGCTTCGTGATATCACCTGCCACCAGAAAATCATACGGCTCTTTGTTGTATGGCTTGAACCCTAAACTGATAAGTGTATCAATATGACCCTGCATGTATGTTTCCGTAAATAACGTCATGCCTGGATACCGCTCATCAACCCTTTGTTTGAATTCCTGCCAAAACTCCCTGGGCATCTGGCGCTCAAACTCAGTCCAGGACATCCCAAAGCCCCAGAAGTCCCTGACGACAAGACGCAATGCCAGATGGGCCAGGTCCGCGCGCAAACCGCCGTTTTTCGTCAACCGCGCTATCTTGTCGAGGACTATATCGATCATAAAACGCCGGGCGCGTTCATCCAAATAATTGATCTGTGAAAGATTATTCACGCCTTTTGACCCCTCTTCCAGGCGCGCGTGCTGGATATAGAGCCCTTCCTGAATTTTCTTGAAAGACGGGAATTGATCGTTCAAACTTTGTAAAATAACCTCATCAGGGGCATCTTTAAAATCGTCCGGGAAAAACTTACGGGCCCGGGCAATAAGCCAGTCTTCGTCTCCTGAGAGTACAAGGCCAGGGACTTCATTAATATAGGGGGAATCCGCCGCAATATCATTCGTCACAAAATCCAATACGAATTTGATGCCTCTTTCTTCCAGGCTTTTAACAACAAGGCCGAATTCATCATCGTTTTGGGCCACATCAGGATTCAATTCATATTTAAATACGTCATAACCTCCGGCAATACGCACCGGATCGGCGCCCGGAAGAACTTCGTTATGCATCCGGCTATACCCCTGCATCAGGCTATACGACAAGGGGCTTTCCTGCCAAGGGCACTTGAGCCAGATGATCGATGTCCCTAAAGAAGCCACAAAATCCCAGAATTCCGCCGGTACCTGGCTGATCGTGCCATAGGTACGGGCCAGGGCGCGGGCATCGATCTCAACTATGATCCCCCCTTCGCTTCTGCCGGCAGATGCCGCCTTTTGGGCTTCCGTCGCCTGTTGATGGGCGGCATCAATAGACAAGCCCTGCAAACGCAATTGCGCTTCCATCGTTTCATGCACGATGGTCGGGACATTTTCAGGATGATTTTCATCAACTACATCTTGTGAGATATAAATACGAAGGTGGGATTCATCAATGATGCCGTTTTCAAAATAGACTAAGCCAAATACATTTTCAAACACGCCAGTTACAGGCGGCGCGTGGATCTGATTGGCCTTATTCCCTTCGCCATACAAGCGTCGCAAAAGTCCGGCTGCCTTATGTTGGCCCTGACGGACAAGTTCTTTTTCCGCGTTAGCAACGGCTTGAGGGCCTAAGGACCCAAAAGTTTTGATCTGTTTCAGGGTTGCATCCGCTTCTGCCTTACTTGGCGCTGTTTTCCCGGGACGGGGCCGTGCGGACGGGCCCTGGCCGCTTGAGATCAATCTAAGGGCTTCCTCTTTCCTGGTATGATATTCCTTCACTAACAACGCGAAAATATCATCTAACCTGCTTGTATTCTTGCCCTTTTGATGGCCCTCGCCGGCTATCTCGATCTCCACATGAACCGCTGTCGCATGCCTCAGCCCGCTGATCTCCAATAATATGTGCGCGAGATAGGCAACAACCCATTCTTCATGGCCCGATGCCTTGGCATAATCAACAAAACGGCCGCTGATATAGATGGAAACTTTTACCGGGTCTTCGCGCCAATAGCCAAAAAGGTATTGAGCGGGATTGGCCGGATCTATAAAAATGGCTGGCGGCACGATAGAAAATTTATTTTTTTGGCTGTCTTTGATCTCTATATCAGGGACCCAATTAACTGTGCTTATTTCAACATGAAGATGCCTGAACATTTTGAGAAGATTTTCATATTGCACCGTATAATGCCGCGTTCTTAGCTCCTCCATGGCTTGGGCAAAGAACCTTTTTGCCAATGGTTTCTTTTTAGATGAAGCGATTGCCCTGAGCACATCTTCCTTATTGATCTTGGCCCTGCTGATATGGGCTTCTTCCATTTCTCCTTTGACAAGCTTGCTCTTATCCAGGATAAAGCGAAGGCCTTCCGGATTTTCTTCGGTCATCATCAAGCGCAAGGCCCTCAAATATTCAATGGAGGATTCCAGCCAAAATTTACCCGTATTGATGAACATCGCGTTCTTCCCCGGACTTTTCATGGAAACCGGGCCGACATTGACATCCGCGTTGACTTCTTCTTCCACCGGCCTGTCATTGCCTTCAAAATCAAAAGAATCTCCGAAATAAATGATCTGTTCCTTGGATATCTCAAACATCCGGGAAAGGGTCTCAATGGCGAATTTCTTGTTGATCCCCCTGGGAAGGATATCAATGGAAGAGCGCCCGTTCATCTTAACATCCACCAGAATATGCTCTTCACGGCATCGCTGGATGATATATTCCACCAGAGGGAATCTCTTGGCGTAGTCAGTGTCAACAAAGCCGCTCTTTCTCGCTATTCCCGGAGGGCATAAGGTGATCTGTGAAACCCTGTTTTCAATTTGGTCATTCTCAACCCGTATTTCCCAATTGTGCTCGCCCAGTTCATCGGTATAACGGCATTCCCTCAGGGCATCGGTCAGGATGCTCGTAATCTTTTCAAATTTCCCGATGCCGATGATATCGGCCAACGAATGTAAATATATTTGCTCAAAGCGCCCTGACTGACTGTCAAAGGCATACATTTGCGTACCATTGCAGGGAAGTATCAACAGGTTCTCAAGAATATTCTTGTCCAATCCTTCCCTGGTTATCAGCGCTTCGACAGGCTTGACTATCGACTTTTCAACGGCATCCCTGGTTGAACCGGTCACGATGGCCAATATCCCGCTTCCCTTCAAATGCTCGATGATCTCACGGGCCATTTCCTCACCGCATTCATGGCCCGGCATGGTCAACGTTTTGTCCATATCCGACGTTACGATCGGGGCCATGCCTGCCTTTAAGATAGACCTTACCCGCTGGCGGAATTTTTCCATGGGCAAAACAAGATTATCAATAAGCTCGCCAATTCCCCTCACTGTTGCCGAGCTCGAGTCAAGCAGGGATTTCCAGTCATCCTGCGTATTCCTGACCATCTCCTGGCAGAATAAGATAAAGGATTTGAATCCTTCCCTGATCTCTTCAATATCGTTGTCCACCACCACTTCAAAATTCTTCTTTAATTTAGCCACTAAACCGTTGATATCATCACCCGTAAACCGCGCCGTGGTGCCTTCGACCTTCGATTCGAAGAAGACCATGTCCACCTGTTGCCCGAAGAGCTCATACGTATAAAAATAATTGCGGTCGATCGTCCCGCCGGCTTCGGAAATGATATTAAACAGGCTGTCGGCCTTGATATTCTTCTTAAAATCGATGAAGATAAATTCCGTATATTCCGATCCGTAATGCGGGTTCCTGACCAAGATAAGGGGCTTTTCTTCCCTGATCAATCTCTGCATCAAGAACCACACGACCCTTGCCTGATAATAGATCTTTTCCCAAGGGACATTCGCGGAGAGATAATTATGGCTTCTTAATGTCGAGACAAAACCAGTGAAGAATTCTTCCTTGATGACCAGTCCTTCTTTAAGGGCATTCAGGGTCTTTGATGAAATCCCTTTGCGGGCCGCCAGCATATTAATAAAACTCTCAATGGCGCTGTAATCACTTAATAATTTTACTTTTGCCGTCTTGATCTTATACCTGTCTTCCGCGGTCTGGTTGGCTTCATGTTCGCCCGCGTTAAGCTCATGCACCATCACTTGAGGGAGATTATATTTCGGGTTCTTTAAGATCGATGTCCGGACATAGAGGATGTTTTCTGCGGGGTCAAAATAAGCTCCAAAAGCTTCTTCGGTGCTTTCTATCATCATGATCATCGGGGGGGCGCGTAAAGGATTAGCTCTATTTTCTTCAATTTGGAATCGCATGGCTTCTTCAAGGGCCTGCAAGACCTCTTTTTCTTCCTGATCGTTCATTTCTCTCAAAAGTTTCTGTCCTTTGTCCTTGCCCAACTGCACCTGCGTTTGTTCAACATCCCACCCGTTATACCCGCCGTCTTGTTTAAAAGCGCCCTGTGTTGCTTTTTCCAATATAAACAAGCCCCTGTTCACAGGGTTACGTGAGCCCAAGGTGGAGAAGCCAAGATTACTTTCCTGCTTAACGACAAAGCCCGCCTGTTCAAAGACTATCTTCCATGATTCCATCGTTTCATAATTCCCGGGGACAATAGGAGCCCTTGAACGATTGACAAAATGATGGATAATCCAGTCAACGAAGTACAAGAATGCCAATTTGTCCTCGTTAGATTTTAAGCCCTGAAACATTTTAGAAACTTCTTTGGCTCTTCCATCGCCATTGGTGGGTTGTTCGGGTAGCACATTGCTGAATGTGTCCTCAAGAACAATCAACCTTGCGCCGGGAGCCATGACCCTTCTGATTTCCTTAAGATAGCCCAAACGGTTAGCCACTAAATGATGCAGGACAAAGGTGGCCACCACTGTGTTAGCCCATTCGTTCTGAACAGGGATACATTGAGGATCTGTCATTAATCTGAATTCGTGGGTTTTCCCTTCAGGAGTATTGAAGGCCGAATTTCTTTGCTTTTCAATATCTACGCTTATGGCGTGAACAACTTCAGGGTTTATATTCAAACATCTTTCCGCCAAAATGGCCATCCCCGCTCCGACATCAAGAAAATTCGACCCCTTCACTTCGTGCCCAAACAAAGCGGTCTTTCCTTTAACTGCCGGTAATTCGTACGCGGGAAAATTACTGTTGGGCTGTGTTGCCTGGGCAAATCTTCTATGCATATCATTCAAGATCGGGAATCTCCGCAAAGCCTCGCTAACAAAATCCCCCTGGCGATTGCGTGATTCAGCCAGAAACTCAAGAATGGATTTGATTTCTTCTTCACCGCCAATCCTGTTCTCATTTGAGTAAAGCTGGATCCATCTGGCGATCAATTCCTGGCCCGCGGGGATGCCTAAGATGCTAAAGGGATTCTTAGTTAAAGTCGGTTTTGAAGATTTTGATATTCTGTTGGTGAATTGATGTCTTAAATTCCTAAATGAGAATCTGTCCCCGTATTTCTTGGCCAGGAATTTATATAACCATACAAATCCCGCGGCTTTCAGGATATAACCCACCATAATCGCTGCTATGAAAAAAGGTGATTTGACGCCAAAATGGAATGCTATTGCCACTGCGGTGAGGGAAAGAAGACACTCTACATTGATAAAACCTCCCTGTGAGTCTCTTGCTGTTAATTTCTTAGCCTGTGGCGGAGCTTTCTTAAACCATACCCAGACCCCGCCCACAATAGAAAGGACTCCACCGATCCCGCCTAATACAAACCACAGCCAGTTATTCGATGAATATTCCTTGCCCCAGATCTTGCTCATTTGGTCATACACCATCTTGCGGGGGCCATTTTCCTTCATCCATCCCCAAGCGCCTTCCTGGGTATTGCCATTATGGATTTTCCGGGCGTTGTCCTTGATTGACATGAAGGTGATGCTCATCTTCATGTCTTGGGCAACATTCCAATCTTTAAGGACAAGGTCAGCCTGGGAAGCTTCACCATTAATGGACGTTGTCCCCGCTTCAGCGATATAGGTTGGTTTGCTGATACCGGTTTGAGCCTGGGCCTTTTGAATATCATTCTTCAAGGTATTGTTATGCCGATAATAATTAACACCCACCGCATCAATGTTCGTGCTTTCAGCTTCAGATAATTCTTTTACGAACTTATCTCCCCCCACATCTCCCAGGACCGTTGAAACGATGACATTATTACCCAAATTAGCCGCATGGATCTTTTGGGCACTGGCATCGATGAGGCTGAATAACTCTTTCTCCGTCTGCTCATTGGCCGGTTTACCAACCCAAACGGGATAATTTGAATCGAAATTCGGTTCATTCATTAATTCAACAACGATCGTTTCCTGATCCCCAACCGCTTCTTTCAAGTCGCGGATATACTGCACATAATTATCAGCGGCCAATGAAATACGTTCCTTTTCATCAGGGACATTGCTGCCAAAATACTGTGTAAGGTCTTGCGGGCCGTAGGCATTGTTATTTAAAGGAATGCTCGTGATCAAGGTGGTGATCTTGCCATCCTTGACGATCTCGCGGGCCACATTGACCGGGATGGGATAATAAGAACGAAGCCCGTTGGCATTAAGGTTTTCAATATCCGCGATATTGCTGATGCTAAAGTTCTGGGCATCGGCGGTAACGCCGTGGAAGCGCTGGCCGTTTAAATTAAGTACTGTTGTTGATCTGGCCCTATTGGCCTCAACATGAACGGAAATGTGATGGTTGCTGAAATTCTGCTCAATGCGGGCTTTATTGATGTACCCGACGGTTAGTGTGGCAACGATTATTAAAGCTACGATTCCTGCAGTTATCCTTTTTGTCCAAGTTGCTTTTTTAACGGCTACGGCAGACTTTTTAAAGAGTTTCCATAATTCAGGTAAAAGGATGACGGTCATTCCCGCAAAGGCAACTAAAGAAATATGCCATCCCAGAATAAAGGATATGGCCATTCCCGTTATGGCTACAATAAAGCTCCTTACTTCCAGCGTCTTTAATGATATCTTGTGACCTGTTTTTCCCGTATCCGCTTGAGTACTGGTTGTGTTAATAAATCTATTAACATCTGTTGAGGAGCGCTTGGACAATATATTCTTAGCCCAATTGTTGTTTTTAAACATTGTTAATGGCAGGTCGATAACCAACATAGCAATAATACCCACCACCCAGAGGGTTCCCATTACAAAAGTTCCGGCGATATATAAATTAATGAACTCACGAAGCGTTTTAAGCTTATTGTTAATATTTCCAAACTTCTTATTCTTAGCATCAAACCCGATGATCCATCCGCTGATCCAATAAAGCACACCTAATCCGAAGACTCCTTGGAATGAAATACCATGAGCAATGACGATCAATGAGGCCAGTATTCCGGTAGTCAAAAGCCATTTACGAAGGCCTCCCATTTTCTTCCAATAATTGGCCGTATCTTCTGTTTGATTCTTAAGCCATACCTTGCTGCCGACAGTTACTGGAGTGGAACCCGGATTCAAGATAAACGGCGCGATGACTGAGAATAATACCATCATGATGGGAAACACGGACCAGATAGAACCCCAAGATTGCCATAGAATAAGCCCCATGAAAGCTAATATCATTCCGGATATTGCTTTGGAGAATTTCGACATATTGACATAATAATAAATGTCTGCTCCAGCCGCTTTTGAATCAATAAATGGCGCTTCATGTTGGCGGCCAGGACGGCGCCCGGTTTTAACGTAATCGGCGCTATTTTGCATCGCTTTTTGAACGCCCACACTGAACGCGCCATAGATCGCCGCCTGATAAGCAATGGCTGTGAGAGGGAAGATACGGATAAATTTGACCGTTCCATTCAGGAGCCCCTCTTCAAGGACAAGCTGGTAGTAACCCGTCCAAGTAACGGCCTGTGACAAAACCAATCCTATCAGGCCGAATACTACTTCATCGGGGAAGGTGGCAAATAAACTAAGGCCTAAAAAGATGATCGTTAAAATATAGAAATTATTTTGTATAACAACCAGCGGTTTGCGTAAGAAATACCCTATGGCGGCGACAAAATGGTTAAAGGCCCTGGCCATTCCAATCACTGGAGAACGGTTAAAGCGATAAAGTGTTTGAGTGACCGCTTGTTCTCCAGCACCCGCGCCGAACTTATCAGAAATCCCCAGTAAGCCGCTATAAACACCTTCACGGCCCTTGGCGGCCTGCATAATTTCACTATTGATAACCTTTTCGCCGTAGAGAGTTGCCTTATACGCGCCAAAAATATCTTCGTTGACCCATGGAGCTGAAAGCAAGCCCAATTGACGGAATGAGATCACTCGAACAAAATCCGGATGCCCGTAGTGGAAGCGTATTCCGCTGAAATTAAGCACTCTTTGGACAAGTGTCACGAAGGTGTGGTCCCCATAAGCATGGACTTGCCCAACTGGCGTTGAAGCATCTGTGAAGACATCTTCACCGTAACCAATAATGGTTGTCCGATTATTCTTGCGGAATTCTTCCATCAAATTAGGAGCCTTGAATGTCTCTTCTAAATAGAAGTCCTGGTTCATATCTATCATCTGGGCAATCTCACCCATGACAAATTTGAATAAATTGTTTTGGTTGACCGGCTTACCTTGACCAGCATAGAAATGTGATGAAAGATAGACGCGGTTAATTTCAACAACGTATCCAATAACAACGCCATTCTCTTCAAATTTATACAGGATGCCTTCCTGTCCTGGATTTGGGATACCTCTTCTATAAACAAATGTGGCTCCAAAAGATCCCTTCTCTTTATCCACACCAAGGTAAGCTCCTTTAAGGCCGGGGAATTTCTTAAGAAGATAGTTTGCGTCTTCCCGTAAAATGAAGAGCTTCTTATTGCTTTTTTCTGTTGCCGCAAGAGAATTACCATAAACCTGGAATCCTAATAAGAATTCATATTTCTCGTCGGTTTTTTGGTTGATAATTTGTTCGTACTCTTGGTTGGCTTGTCCGATCTTATTTTGATCGGATTCAGCTTCATTCAAGAAAAGACTTTCCAGGGTCGGATAATTAACCTTGGCATAAAACTGATACATGGCCCTGTGGTTCATGATGCCGCGGACAGTACGCGACAACGGCTGATAACGATAGGACACCCACAAGCTGACTTCCCTTTCCATTTCTTTCGAATTAAGATGATAATCATTGTCCTCAGACTTATAAGCTCCCAGGAATTGGCCACGATTCAGTGAATTAATCATCCTCAAATCAAGTTTTTTGGCTTCTTTATTGGGTCCTTCTGGCATTGTGCTGATTTCTTTAGATAAACGGGCCTTAAAGTTCACCCATTCTTTGCTATGTTGGCTTATGAAATACGTCAAAAGGGTGTGGCCTGTTTTGTATGGTGAGTTGATACCGTCATAATCTTCGATGGTATGCATTGAAAATGGATAAATAAGGACTTCTTCATAATGAGGCAGAACCGTACTCATGTTGAACATGCGTTCCCAAATAGGCGTGCGTTCCATTGTCATTAAAAGTGTTGAGATGAAGAACTCGATGCGTTTTTGAACGCGGGTATTTGAGGGCTTGATCTTGGTCATATCCGGGGCTCTTGTGACTTTTCCCGCCAGGAAATTATTTCTATCTTCGCCTTCAATTGTATACCTGAGAACTTTGACCTCGTTAGCAGGAAGAAGATCGTCCTTCAAATACTGGTCAACTATCATATTCCAAGCCTTGGCCACAGCAACTCCGCGTTCTTGTGACGTCAAAGCTTCGCGTTGCCCACGAGGATTAACCTTGGTAGCCGGAAGCAGTTTATTCTCAAAATGTTTCATCGCTTTACTGAACACATCGGCAACGGTATCCCCACCGATTTTGGAAATATTTAAGAAGGCAAATATCTTATTAAGGACGGAAACACCAATAATGGCGGCAATGATAATTGCAATAGCACCCATAGGCCCAAAGGCAAGTAAATGGGCCATGGTCCAGCCTGTTTGCCATACCGCTAATAATGAAAGCGCTATGCCCACATACAATGAATTTTGAACCATGCGGCCAATGAAACCATAATGCCAGGCATTAACGCGATAAGCACCAGTAGCTTTGGCGATCACATGTCCCAAGAAACCTTCCACTATATAGAAGTATGCGTAGACATCCAATAACATGATCAAAGCCAAGAATGCTGCTGCCGGCACCATGAGCGCAAAACCACCCCAGGTAATGGCTCCCCAGCTGCTGCTGGCCAAGATAGCCAACCCGCCCGCCACCCATTTCATTATGGCGAAGTTAACAACAAATTTTGCACTTAACACCGTGGCCATGATCATGCTCGCACGGATCTTACGTCCAGTTGTGCCTTTTACCTTATCATTGATATACCCTTCATCCGGGCGGACTGTTTCGCCATAATTTTCATTTTTAAGTGTGTTTTTTTGTTCATTAATTTTATCTAAACCCCAAACCAAGAAATTAGTGATGGATAATAGGCCGACGGCGATCATCGCTTTAGGCATCCAGGCCTGAAGAGCGGGGAGAACTTTATCTATGTTAGTGATCGCATTCCAAATACTTGGTTCATGTGTAAACATCAACCCAAAGGAGGCCGCAATAATAACGCTTATAACTGTAGTGAATATCCAATTGAAATTACGGAAAACGCGGATCCAGCCCGCAAATCCAAATTTCATGGTCTTAATATCGGGGTATAGCTTGGGCAAGATTGAACTGACCGCAAAATCATTGAAATTAACATGTGCGGGTTTGGCAATAGGTCCAAATGGCGAATACTTCTTGCCAAAGAATGCTTTAGCTTCATCCGTAGACATTGTGCGGTTATTATGAAGTGAGGCTAATCGGACCAATTCTCCTTCAATCAAGTCGCGTCCGGTTTTATTTTCTTTTGACGCATCCGGGGTTAAATACCATTTAATAAATCCAGGCGTACGGAAATAGCCTTCCAGGTCATCGTGATGTATTGACTTATACTTCGTTAAAACAGAAGCCGCAACATGGTGGGCGAGGATCAACATGCTCCACAAATCGCTATGATCAGCTACCAAACTATCGCCAAAATTAGCATCATTGGGCTGGGCTTGAAGCGCAAGATAGAAGAAGAAATTATCCACCATCGTGGTATTGGCAAGTTTATCCGAAGCGCGGTTAACCAATTCGCTGATATACATGCTGCGCAGATAATCCTTTACCCGGGCGGCATCAAAGGCCACTTCGCCTTTACCGTTATATGGGATGTTTTTGAGCGCTTCATTGGCTTGTGTTTCACTCAAAAGCCTGCCCTTGCCATAACGACCCATATTAACTTCCTTGGTCATTACCGGCACAAACCAGACCTTTACAAACCGGCGGAAAAATTCAACGGTGATATCTTTGATCGACTCATCCCCATACAACTGTCTTCTAAGGGTTGCCTTCAATTGTTGTTTAACAAGCTTTATTATGCCCTCCTGGAACCCATAACCCGGCAGCTGTTCGATTTCATTTATAAATAGCTCAATCTCGGCTTTGGTGTGGTGCTTAAATCTGATTTGATCGGGATTTTCCTGTTTGGATTTCTTAAGCTTCTGAACAATGCTGCGGCCTATCTCGGCAAACTTGCCAATGAGGAATGTCAAGAGCATGTAGCCCAACACGATCGAGAGCACCATTTTCCAAGCGCTCCAGCGAAGGATCAAATTCTGCAGCATTTGGTAGACTTTCTTGGAATCCAGATGATCACCGGTATATTGATATTGCTGGGCCTTCACATTGTCCGGGGCCAGGCCTTCTGCTTCATAAACGATCAGCACGGTCTTTTGTTGATTCACCTGGCCTTCTGTCTGGACGGAATACTGCGTATTCTCGAAAGTCTTGATAATCTTACCATCAGGGATAGCGGTGGATCCTGTCATGAATGCCTGGATTGGGGTACGGAAAGGCGCTCGAACATCAAATATAATTGTTTCTTCACCGCTGGTGGCGACCCCTAACTGGCTCAGGGCGACTTGAACGGTGATATGGTCATACTTTTCAGCCAATAATTGGCCGCCTGACGTGTTATACACGTTATGTTTAAACTGAGAATCCATAACCGCATAATTATCAGCTGTAACCGTTGTTTCAGGTTGGCCATTGCGGGCATTGAAAGTGGCTGTCAATGGCTTGCCATGGCCCCCCGTTATTTCTGCGATAGCCTCACCCGTTTGACGATCTTTAAGTGTCACATTGTAAGGCTTCTCCTCTTCTGTTGGGGCCTTATAAATTTGCACTTCTTTAAGATTATTGCTCTTGTCTTCAACCACCGTCCCTGGCATGGTGCCCACCGGGATATTGAATGAATGCTGCTGTCCATTGGTCACCTGGACAGTCTTGCCTTCGAGCCACCATAAATTCACGCTAATGTCGTTATTATCATATTTAACCGCAATGTCGCGGCCGCGGCTATCGTTAGGGATCAGGTAATGATATGTTGGAGGTAGTGTTTTGTCACTATAACGGCCGTCAGATCCTACCAAATGCGGCTGTTCACGCAGGACAGTTAGGGACGTTGTTTTAGATATGCCTACCTGGCTAAGGGCTTTCCAGATATCTGATTGTTCTCGTGGGAAATGTTTGACAATAGCCCCGCTGAAGGTCCTCTGGAATGCATCCGGGAAAAGTTTCTCCGCGCTAAAGCCGCCCTCAGTGCTCACATCTGTTTTCACCTGATAATCCGCAGTGAGCTTGACTGCCTTGATCTGTTCCCCTGTCCGTGGGGCAAAATCGAGGCCAGCTATGATTTCAATGGTCCGGCCGCCTTCTTTGCGAATGGTGATGAACTTACGTTCCAATGAATCGCTGGGAAGACGGTAATCTTCAGTAGAGGTTGAGTTGGTTCTAATAACCGTCGGGAGGAATATGGTGTTTTCATTAATGCCATATTTCTTGAATGCCTCGGCTATTGACGGATGGACGGTCAGGCTCTTGACCAAATCAGGTTCAGCGCGGTTGGCTTCCTTCGTAATGGACCAGCCTTCCTGGGTAACGTTATTGGCGGTAAGATTAACTGTGCGGTGCGGTACCTCCCCGTATGTGTATTTATCGGTGAAAATATACTTAGCTGTTTCGATCCTCTTTAAGATCTCGGTATTGGTGATATTATCCTTGAGCTTTGTCTTGTCGCCTGTCAGCGCAAATGAAATGTCGATATAGCCGGTCTTGTCCTCAAGCTTTGTCCCTATCTCATCATAGGAGGAACGACGGATGGATTGATAGCCGCCGTACAAATCAATGTCACGTAAACTGATAAACATTTCAACGCCTGGATAATAACCATAAATTCCCGTAACATGATGCTTAAGCTCCGTACCGATCGTGATGTCAACCCCATCCTTACCTTCCATATCCTGGGAATAAATGGCTTGCATGCCGCCTTCATCAAAGAAGACTCTTTCATTTTGTAATAAGTGTTCGCTGTACAACTTAACCTTTTTATTCCCGCTAATCCTGTATACGTCATTAACTTCAATGCCTTGAACCTTTTCAGACAGGAGATTGTGTTCTTGACCTATGAGTGCCGTAGTTCCCCTGCCAATTACCTTGGGACTGCCTGACACCTGAACGGACTGAGCACCGGCTTGTGTGTTGACTTCAGGACTATTTGCTGCCTTGTTATTTTGATTAGATGAGGATCCATTACCAATTTCATAATCTGAAATTACATTAAGCATATATCTTCTGCTTCTTCCCATGGGAACTTGGTAAGCAGCCTGTATTAATCTCCCGCTAAATTGAGGATGACGGATATTATGATAATCGCTATATACAACTTCCCCGGAATTCTCCCTATTTTCATTTAATCTTGCTTGAGGGACTTGTTTAATAATCTTAGGGCTGTTCGGCGCAACGCTTGGTTGTTTAAGTGAGAATCCTTTGAGGCTGTATATGGTGAAGTTCCCCAATAAGCTTGGTGAGTCAAACAGTTTTACTTCTGATGCTTCAACGCTATCCCCGATCCCGATAAAGCCGATGGGGGTCAGCTCTTTTCCGTTGAACACATCAATTTTGATCTCCGAAGCCACCTTGCGGACATTCATCAAGGTCTGATTATTCTGTAAATCTTTAATAGCTACGAATTGGGAAGTCTGGCCATAAAGAGATCCCTTCTTCGTTATAATTTGCGCGTACTGTGTCAGCTTAGTATTGATCTGTTGTGTTTTCCAAAGCTCGAGGTTCCCTTGGTAGATTTTTACATAACCGCCAATTCTATCAAAGATGGCATTGCCCTCATCATCCCTGCCAACGCTGCCTAATTGCTGGATATCCTTTGAATTTCTAAATAAATCTCTTTGCAGGGCTTCATTGCCACTGCCCGTTAATTTATTTGCCTCGATGAATTCTGTAGTATTATCGGATTTGATGATCAAAGCATGGCTATTGATGAATGCCTCGATCTCTCCGACAGGAATGACCTGGAAGCCATTCTCCCTTGTATTCAATACACGGCCTGTCGTGGTGTAGATCGTCTGGCCTTCAAGGCTCTTTTCAGGGGCCGGGCCGATCTGGAGAATTTCAACCGCCCCCTTAAGGACCTGGGCCTTATTTGCTTCCAAAGACTGTACGGTTGCCCATTCGGATTCCAAATTCTCCTTTTGGGCCTCACGGGAAGCTACGGGATCAGGATTCTTGGATTTCCAGCGGATCAAATAATTATTCTGCAAAAATCCATTAATGGTATCAGATTCGGACGCGGCATTCGTTAAGCGGGTGCTTTTCCTTGTTTCAAGAATGACCATCCGCTGGGCTTGGACAAGTTTGCCGTTGACCTTCTGCATGACCGGCACATCCGCCCCATTGACCTTATTTGTCACCTTTACCATCGTTGTCTGGTTATTGGCAATATACTTGACTATTTGTTTTTGGGATAAGACCAGGCTTTGTGTTCTTCCATCATTAAGGATCGTTCCATTGGTAAAGTAGAAGTCTTTTTCCTTTGCCTCAAATTCTTGGGAAGCCGTGTCGTGCACTTCCAGCGGACTATCTTTGATGGTAATGTCCTTGCCATTGACCTTAACCGTGAGATCGATCACGCTAAGGGCCAATTTGCCATTAATATTGGGCTTGGTATAAACCTTGTTTTGCTTAAGGGCTTCAATTACCTGATCAACTGTCAATGGGATCGCGACGCCGTTTTCATAAACAACAGCGGGTTGTTTCAAGATCTCAAGACGGGCCTTCAGCGCTTCAATTCCCGGCTCAAGGATCGCTATGACCTTTCCATTTTCATTGATCTTAACCATCGTCTCGCCGCTTAGAGCCCTAACTTCGCCCGCTTGGGTCATGACATTGAAATTATTCGTATCCCCGATCCTGGTGATATTATTATTTTTATTATCGAATAAGCCGCTGACCGTACTAAAGCCTTCAAGGCTGTTCACAGGTGTGGGCATGGTATGATTATCTGTAGGAATTTCCACGCCAAATCCCTTATACCCCGCGAGGAATCTCTTTTTCAATTCCGGTCCTGGGACAAAGATCTCCTTGTTATCGGTCGTCGGTAACATGACGGTGATTCTGCGTTCATTGCCCGCACCGACCCCCTTGAATCCGGGGATTTCTGGTAAGGTAATGCCCCTGATCCTCTTTGCCAAATCAGGGGACATATGTTCATAGTCGGTCAGCGGATAACGGCCCAGCATATTAGGCATGGGGAATTTCTTGCCATAATTGGCCAGAGTCTGATTGATCTCATCATTGATGCGGTTTTGTATATAGCCGGAAGTATGCTTTTCTGACCCGGGTATGATCCCGATATTATCGATTTCCGTGCCGCTGACAGGCTTTTGTTCATCGGCGCCTGTTTCTGTTGTCTTTAATGAAGGATAAACCGCGTACGGGGCTTTCTGTGTCTGAGGAATATAATCGATGGCTTTTTCTTCACCAGAACCAGGGTTTAACAACGCGCCCATGGCGGCATTTTCTTCCACTGGTTGATAATTGACGCCATAAGTAACATTCGCCTTTGGTGCATAGAAGGAATCACGGCGGAATTCATTAGCTTCTCTCTGATAATAGATACGGGCGTTGCCGCCTTTGACGATCAATCCTATAGGCATATCTTCCGGTTGAGGCACACTGATGTTAAACGCTGCGCTGGTCCCGCTGACCGGACGAGCATGCCACATCCAGTAGTTGATTTCCGCGCCCTTGAGGGTAAACATCAATACCGGCTTTCTGGGGTTATTCTTTTCTTCCTTGCTCGGAGCTGGAATACTGTTTGTACCAAAGGTCTGTTCGATCTCGCCGGTCGCGTGATTGCGGGTATACGCGATGGTATTGCTATCAGCTTTCAATTCATTTTCTTTTTGCTGCATCTGGCTGAAGACTTTATTGGAAACGACCACGAATTCTTTATTGTTCGTGTAATCGCCCGGGGCTCGCGGTGAAAGGAAGGCATATTCAATCTTGGAACTATTGTTATCAAGGATCAGCCCGATCGCGTATCCGCCGTGCATTTGGGCCAATTTCAAATAGCTTTCGGCGCCGTTTTGATTGAACATGCCAGTAAGATTTTGGAGGTCTTTGATGTCTTCAGGCAGGGCATGTTCAAAAACGATGAAGGTCTTGCCATTAACGCCCTTATACGCATTGATGTAGAAGCTGACCTCATCACGGCCGTAACGATAGATCATCTTATTTGAAGGCTTGAAGGGCCAGTTAAAGTCTTTTCTGCCAAGCAAGGTATCGAGGGAAAGATTCCCTGCTGTTTCCACGGCACCAAGGCGGAAGGTCCGTTTTTCCTTGAAATGGCGGGCATCGTCAGAACCATATACCGTTTTAACGTCAATGGTCAGTGTTTCCAAAAGCCCCTTTAAGAAATTGCGGCGCCCATCGATCAACCAGGTGCTGTTTTGGATATCCCTGGTTCTCAAGCTATTGATCTCCTGCAACACATCATCGCCCAAAACTATCATCCCCACTGGGGTTGCCTTGCCGGCTAATATCTGGACATCCTGGATCTCGTTAAAGAACGGAAGCTTATAGCCGATATTGGCCTGCCAGCTGCCGCTGATCGTTGGGGAAACAAAGGTGCCGAATGCCCTATTATATTTATTCTGGAAGATATTAAAGATCGGTAGCGTGCCCTTAACACTTTGCGCCTTCATGGTCTCATTACGTTGGGCCATCGGGTTATAAGTATTTGATTTTTCTTGTTCGGCGGCCGCAAGCATTGTTTTCAGGCTTTCTTCAGATTCATTGATCGCCTTGCTGTTATCCGCCACTGCCGGCTTTTCTTCCCCGGCATTGATCGCCTTGTTCATCTCATCGATCTGGATCTGTAACCTGGCAGCTTCGGGCAATTTATTGAAATCCGGGCTTGCGGAACCGGTGGCTTCTGGTGCGGCTTCTACTATTTCATTGTTTTCGGTATTGTTCTTGTCTAATTCCCGCAGGTTAAGGTAGGCAAGTTTCACAGGATCGACATACCCATCCGTGCCAAGAAGTTCATTCCTTGGGATCGTTGGATTTGAGTTCGTGTCTATTATGGTACCCTTGGTCTTTCCAAATACCGTACCGCGCACGTTGTCCATCAGGTGCTGATATTTGACCTTATAATCAATGTCCATCAGATGATCTTCGTTGACCATCCAGACCATAGGTCGCTCGACATTTATGTTCAGCGCCTCAATAACGGCCTTTCTGACATCATTATCTTGGAAATTGTTCTTTAATCCTTCCAGGTCAAATGTTCTCGTTTCCTGGGAGTTGGGAGTGATCTTGACATAGTGGTTGGCATCTATCCTGGCGAAGATAACGTCAGTTTCGTCATTTTGACCATGCATGATAGCGGTGATATGGGCAAACACATAGCCGCCCTTTTCAACATATTGCTTATCATCTAAGCGGAAGCGTTCCTCAAGGCTTAAAGGTGTTGTCGGGACCGCTACCTGCGCCGCGATGCTTATTTGTGACGCGGGCAATGCCATTGGACGTGGGACTGTTACGGCCGGTGGGGCAACCGGTATGGTCTGCGCTTGGGCTGAAGTTGATGTGGCTAGGCCTGTAAAGATCGCCGCCCCTATAAAGAGAACCAATGAAATCTTCTTAAGCCTGGCTATAAGGCTATTATATAGGGAAGAAACACCTCTTCCACCGTCAATTCCTGCCTTGTTTTGGACAAGCGGATTAACCGTGGTTTTTACGGGTAGATCTGTTTTGTTATTATCTATATGAGCGTTTACGTCGCCACCCGTAGTAAGATTGCGGGATTCAACACCTTCTGAACCACGCACACCCCGGGCGCTTATGCCTTCTATGGTTTCTGCTGCATTGGTGGATACACCTTCCACACCTCTTACAGCTCCGCCATTTAGGCTAGATTCGCTAATTTCAGTTTCAATACTTCTAACTTCTTCATACGTGCCATTTACTACAGCACGAGAACGGATCTTGCTTATTGCTTCGCTTGTAGCACCCGCGTTCACCACGCTGGTGGTATTACCTGCTTCATTGATGCCAACTTCGGTGCTGCTTTCTTCCTCACTACCTGTGCTACTTGTATTGACTGTGCTATTTGCTTCTATTGCTGCGTTTGCTCCATTTACTTCTTGATTCCTAGCGGACAGAGCTTGCGCTAAGCCACTTTCTTGCATTTCTACAAAAACGGTACTATTTGCTGCAACTTCATTACTATCAGTTACTTTGCTATTTTCCTCGTTTCCTTCATTTCTTCTGTCTGCCAACCTGAGGAAGGTTGGGACAGAGACAATACGACCGCCGTCGCCGTGCCTTGACGCAAGTTCACCGTCAGATGGCCCCGACAAACGACCTCCTATGAAATTTGATCCAAGACTATTTAAGCCTGTTGCTTCAACAAAAGGTTCAGTCAATGCCGGTATATCCGCCGTTCCCATCAATACAGGAGGCGTACTGCTGCCTGGAGCCCCCGCAGGCCCATTAGGACCGGAACCGCTTGGCATTGGCGGCGGCAGCATAGGAACAGGTGCCGGTGGTGTCGCGGGCAAAGGTGGTGCTGGCGGCGCCGGTGTCTGTGGAACTGGCGGCGCTGGGGTAGTTGGCGTAGGTGCTGGCGGTGTCGGCACTGTTGGATTTGGATTTGACGGCACTGTAGGCCCAGGAGGAGGCAATGTATACGGCTGCCTGTCAGAGCCTCCATTGGGGCCTTCATCTATATTGGGAGTAGACTTATCCGGCATTATCGCCTTCATTAACTTTTTCCACCAAGGCTGTTTATTAAGTGCTTTTTCGGGAGGTGCCGCGTTTATTATCTGCTTGATCTCCTCAAGCAATTTGCCGCTGCTGACACCTGTGCTGGGGCTGGCATATTCTGCAAAGAGCTCTTTTAAAGCTTTCAGGAACGGTGTGCGCTTATAATCCGTATAAAGGGTATTATTGATTTCTTCCTGTGAAGCATGCTTGAGTATAAAGCGGATGACCAATATCATCTTAAGATCATCGCTCACGTTTGCCCGTTGGGCCAACGGTTCGATCTTCGCTATTACAGCTTCCAGGTCAGTCTTTTGGGTATCCGTATCCGGCCCAAAGATAGCCGCTGAGATAATATTTGTTTTACGCTCATAAATATCCTGGGCCAGGGATTCCTGTTTATCATTGCTGACATTCCATATTTCCTTGAACATTTCCTCGCTGCTGCTGACTAAACCATGGGTTATCAGGAATATCGCATAAGAAATCTTTTCGATAGAATTAACCCCACCTTCCAAGAGCGCCTTAGCCGCCTGGAAATTATTCGCGGCTCCCAAGGCCTTGAAAAGCTCCTCTTGTTCTTCTAATTGGGCAGCAATGCCTGCGATCGTAAGGCCTGTCAGGTTAACTTTATTATCGCTGTCTACAAAATTGGGAGTTCCCGGTATATTAACCAGAGCGCTGATCTTATCCAATTCCTGGCCGTTGGCATTGATGACCATCTGGTTGGCAATGTGGATCTCCTTATTGGCATTAATGCCCACAAAATACGACGGCAGAAGTCCGCCGGTCATGCGATTTAAGGCGGCAAACAAACGGTCATAATAATTCTTCAACTTATCCGTGCTAACAAGGTCCAGTGATTCCCCTTTATTGCCCTTTACAGGCTCTGTCATGACGTTGGCCAGGATTTCAGAGCTGTTGGGAATGCCCCCTTGGACGCCGCTGTAAACTTCTTGAAGCTGATTAAGGGCATTGCGCGCGGCATTTCTAAGCTCGCCGGAAATTTTAATGCTGTTTTCCCAGGATAATATCTCGTTAAGCATGTCTTTAGCTGAATTAAGCGAGGATATGACATTGGTTTGCAGGCGTTCCTTAGGAGAAAGGGCAAAGGCCATCAATTTTTCCATAAAGAAGGTGTACCCGCCAGCTGACATCTTGCTGCGTACCGTATCCATGATCTCATGGTCACCCGGAGAATGTTCATACAGCTTAAGCAGGCCCAATATCTGCATGAGCACATTATGATAAAGCGTGTCAGATATGATATGTTCCACCACCTGATCGCGATGGCTGAGATTATTAAGCCATACCCAGCTTAACAGATCATCGCCCGTATAAGGCGCGCTGCTGGTTGCTGGACGGGCCTGTATCCAGGCATTGATCTCCTGGGCCAACGTATCTCCTTCGATCTGGGCATCATGGCGCTGATTGACCAGGGACTGGATCTGGTCCGCGTACTGATTCATTGCCTGACCGTCCTTGGTATTCACATAAACGAAGCGTTTGCCTGCCCCTTCGCGGTTACGGCCCAAGGCCTGTTCCAATACATCCTTGTTCCAGAACATCGCGTCAGGAACAAAGTTAACCACATCTCCCAAGAAATTCTTGCCTTGGGAAACGAAAGGCAAAGCCACGATGATCCAGTTGCCGTCAGCGGCAGTATTGCCCTGCAGGAAGGAAAGGATCCCGGAAGTCTGCCGGTTAGTGCCGTCGAGAATAATGATGCGGCGGTTGTAATCAGGATTGTTATGGGCATCCTTGATGCCTTCAATGCCCTTTTCGGTCTCCAGTCCCGCATTGGGATCGGCTATATAAACATCCGCCTGCCCGGCGGCCTTTTGCTTTAATTTATCGGCGAATTTCTGGAGATTGCCGCGCATGATAAACTGTACCAATGCGCCTTTAGGCGCCTGGCCGTTGAATAAATTATCCGCTACCTCATCCATGACCGCGTTAATATCCTCAAATGTATTTTCATTAAGGACAACGGTGCCATTTTGCAAATCAGCCTTCAAATCGTTAGGATCGAATTTTTTGTAGGTAAATTCAGGGAACATCATTTTCAAGACTTCTTCGGAAGCGCCAGGGGTCGCGGTAAAGCCGTGGATATTGACACCCGTTAAAATGCGCGCTAAGGCATACTGGTCCAGGGTTTCATTAGATATGTTCAAATTATTGATATCGATCTTCTTTTTGTACTTTTGTCCGTTGTTGTCTATGGCAAAGGCCAGAAGATAGGGCAGATTATTAAATATCTTGTCTTCAGGCTCGCCGCGTTCATTAACAGGCATGGGCACATAACTGCCTTGCTTGTCATAAGAAGCGGCCAAACGCTTGCCGTTCTCGATCACATAAAGCAGGGTATTATAAAAGACCATGCGTTCAACAGGATCATTGGTTCCAATACCGAAGGCGGTATATGTTTCCTCGGGAACATCCAAATGGCCCTGCATGGGCGCGGCCGGATTTGGAGAGTTTGTATACAGCACATAGGCCTGTCCGTCTGCGGATTTAAGAAGATTGTTGTAATCCTCTATCGATCTGACAACCGTCAGGTGCGTCTTGGGTGAAGTTGAATCTGCCAACGAATCCTTGATCATCGGTAGATATTTCTTGACCCTGGCATTTAAAACTTGAGCGAACTTGTTATCTTTTAACGGACCTGATTTGGATACGATGAAATTATATAGTGAGGCGAAATTGTGGATCTCATCCACCACCGCTTCCTGGAGGCTGCCCACCGCTTCTTCCATGGCTTTCTTGTTCTGGTCCGTCGCTGTAATGGTCAAGAACCCGCGCTTGCTCACGGATGTCACCTTGATCACCTTCGGATCATACAAAGCCTCGATCATCCTTCGTTCAATATCATTGGCCGTGCTCGCTCCTATTGACTGCGCGTATTCATTAGGATTCCCCGCTAACAAATCTGATTGGGCTTGGGCCAATGCTTCCATATTGACCAAAGGTTTATCGGGCATGGCTATCTTGCTGTTTAACTGATTGACCACCGCGCGTACCAAGCCCTGGAAGGACAAATTAATTTCCGGCTGATCCGTTTCAGCATACCTGTGGACATCTTCGCTATCATTCAAAAGCCACATGGTATTCCTGCCCTCAGCCATATAAATGGCCGCTAAGATCGCTTCGGCCAAGGTCTTTCCTGAGCCTGTGCTGGCTGCGATGTTTTGATTATCCAAATAAGCCGCCTCAACCATCTGCCATTGCTGATCAAATCTGTCCTCTTTGAAGATATCTCCGGAAGCATTGGCCACGATGTCATGGACAACATCCCTGAGACGGTCAATATCCTGTTTATTAAACTTGTTGCCCCGTCCTTGAGGCGCATTTATCGCCATCGCTGAGTCAACAGCATCGGTTACGACAGCGCCCGGGATGCTATTGACATCCGCCTGCGCATACCGAACAGGATTGCCTTCTTCATCTTTAGCGCCGGCGGCCATGGCTAAATCCAGGCTGATAGGCATAACAGGGCCCATGACGGGCATGCGAATGGGCATGGTGCCCATTGCGTTGGGACCTCTGGGCATTGTAATGCCCTTATTGCTGCGGGCCTGTTCCCAGATATCCTTCGCCCCATCTTTCCCATACATAATGACCAGCATGGCCCAATCGATCTGCAGGCGGCGGTTTATTTCAACCTTGCTGGCGCCAGGGAATTGGATATTCCTTAAAATGTAGACAATTATTGAACGTAATCGTTCCTTAGACTGCTGGATCGCCGGGTTTGTCAGGGCTTTGATAATATCGATCCCACTGCTGTTAACGCCGTCCGTATCCCTGGAGTTAAATTCACCCTTGGCAATGCCGTCGATAACATTGATGCTGTCATCGGTATTCCCCTTTAACGGGAATCCGCGGCCCATTAAGACAAAGCGCGCAAACACTGAAGCGCCGTCATCCTTGGGATTAGAGAAGCTGGCCCCTTTCTTGAACCACTCCATCAGCTTCTGCCAATGCCAGGTGACCATCGCGGGATCATCCGCGTCATGGCCGGCCTTCATCGAGGTATTCACTAATGCTTCAGGGGTGGACATCGTCGCTATTGAAGAACCGACATTCTTATCCACCGGCAATGCCATCGTGAACAGCGGTGAAACTATCGCGGTGTTATAGCGGATTTGTGCCGCCTCTAATACTGGAATAAGCTCTGCGCTGTCAGCCAAAGCGGCATAACGGACATCCTGGCCATCGAAGGAATCAAAGCCTTTGGCCAGGAGAGTGAAATCAACGTTATTATTTTGGGCGGAATTAAGAAGTGAGCTTGTAATGGCAGATGGAATAAAACTTGCCCTCACCGGCGGCGCTGTTGCTTCAGGCATCATATATTTGCTGTTATCATTGCCGGGAAGTGAGGACGAAGGAGCAATCTCCCGCACAGGGGCTGGAGGTGGCAATTGAACTGCCGCCGGCTCTTCAATACCAGCTGAAGGTGTTGAGATCTCTTTGTTAACCGGCTTACCCTTTAATACGGCTTCAATATAGTTTAGATCCGCAGGTGAAGCGTTGTTAACTTCAGCCCATAGTTGGCCAAAGCTGAATACGACCTTAAAGGCTTTCACATCAGTGCGTGCCCTCATGGCCTTGTCTAATATGTCAGTAATTTGGGCCCTATCTTTGATCTTTGTCAAGGCGGTGGAGATATCAGCGCGCACCTCTGACCACTGCTCTTTGGAAACGCTGGCATCAGGATCATCTTCTTCAGGCGGATGCTTGGGCACAAATTCGAAAACGCCGCCATCCAATGATGTAGCTAATCTAAAGATATCGCCTTTCTTGGCCCAATAACCAACAGTGGCTGTATCATCATAGGCAATGAGCGTCATCTGCGCCACATTCTCGGCACTGGCCGCCACTGAAGAACCGACATCCTTAATGGGGCTCATAATGCTCCCGGAAATCTGAGGACGAACAGGGACAATGGGCTGCTGCATAATGACTTCTGGCCGGGCTGAAACTGTAGCCATATGGGCAATGGCAGCTGGTACGGTTTGGACATTGCCGCTTATAGCCTCTTCAATTTCTCTAAGATCGGACTTGGAAGCATTGTGGACCTTGCCCCATACCTGGGCAAAGCTATAGACAATTTCAAAAGCTCTATCAAGGTTTTCATGACGTGCTTTACGGGCCTCCATGGCCTTGTCTAATATGGCGATGATCTCAGCCTTGCTGTTGATCTGTGACAGGACATTTTCGATCAGCTTGCGGTTGACCGTCCATTGGATGAAATCGCTAAGGCCGTCTGTCCTGGCCCTGAATCTAAAGATGCCGCTGCCCGCCATCATTGAAGCCAATCCCAATAAACGATCTGAAACTTTCCCCGGCCTTTCAATGGCCCAGTATTTGATCATGATCAGATCATCGCTCAAGAACTCGATCTTGTCCGCGTTGCCAACCCTGGCGTAGTCTGAGGAGCCGAGGGGTTGCTCAACAGCTGATGGGCCAGCCTTAAATTCATCAAGCTGCTTTTGATCAACTGCGTACATAAAGTCATCATTATCTTTGAAACTATCTCCTAACTGGAAGCCGCGTGCACGAAAATCGCTGACCTTTCCGCTCAAAATGTACGCTGGTAATTCTGTGGACTTAAATACTCTAAAATTGCCTATTTCACTACTGGGTTGGCTTTCTACTCTATGGAATAACCCGCGCTGGATAATTCCCATACTGCCATCCGGTTCTTTTATAGCCCGTATATTCCCCAAATTTTCCGCTTCTTCAATAGCTTTATTTTCAGCTTTTTGACCTTCAAAGCTTATCGTTCTCCCGTTATAATTTAATTGTCCATTCGCGGACAGGATCCTGTACTTTTCCCGCTCCCTTGCGATATTTTCAGCGTCGGAAGTGCCATGCTGTCCACCAATGGATTCATGCATGATAGCTTCAGAGATCTTTGCAGCCTTCCCCTCTTCGCCCCTAAATTCCTCAGGATTTAACCCAACTTCTCTTAAAAACGCATCATTGTTATGCGCATTGGCGCTAATGATTATTCTATTGTTGTCACGGTCCGCATAGGCGGCGGGAAGCGCTCCTGCCATCATATGCTTATATTGTTCCACATCCGCCAAACTCATCCCTTTGATAATACTGATGTTCTTGAGCGCATCGCGGTCTGTCCCGTATTTCAGATTACCAAACCCTGCTTTAGCCAATTCTTGATTGATCATTTCAAAAGTTTGTTTAGCTTTAGCCCGTAAATTATTGTCGTCTTGATTGGTCACTTTAGCCAAAGCCTTTACAGTCTCTTCTATATTATTCTCATTTAATTCCTCATCGGTAAATAACCCTGAATTCCCCAATACGTCCCGGATCTGGCCGAACACATTGGCCTTACGCAGGCTAAGCTGTTCCTGTAAGAATCTGTCCGATGCTTTTGGCAACTTATAACTGTCTAATTTTGTTAAAAATAACACATCATATTCACCCGTTTCCTGCATTGAATGCAAACGACGGACTAATTCCCCATACTCACGTATTTTAGGTTCGTCCTTCTGATTGGTGACGATCTTCAAAGCTTCTTCGGCGCGGTGAAGGGTCAGTTCAAATGCTTGTTTATACACAATCATGTCCGGGCTTGGGTTGGGGTTCGTAAATATGTCTCTGACAGACACGGCATTTCCTTTTTGGATTTGCTCATATAAACTGCGGTCCTGAAACCAGCCAACCCAAACATTGTCATTGACGCGCTTTCCTTCTTCGGTACCTAAAAAGCCTTCGAATGTCCTGGCATCAATAGCATAAACTTTCTTTGTCGTTCTATCGGCCACGGAAGTGCTTATTGTTTCAGTTTCCAACTCCAGCTTAAGCCCCAATTTCTTTTTCATATCCTCATCCGCGGCCAGGCGGCTATCAAGACGAACAAAGTATAAAACGGCTTGTGGTTTTTCCATTGTCGGGTTCATGGCATAGGTAATCTGCTCAACCTGCATACGGCCTTTAACGCCCTCTTTGGGATTTTGTTTGATTGTGAATAAGAACGTGTTTAATTTAGGGACATATTGGGCGGCAGCCACTGTACCTTTATACAATACCGCTTTTATTAAATTACGGCCCATGATGGCATTCAATAATTCCTGATTATTCACCAAAGATGCCTTCAACTGGTTTCTGAAATCAGCTAAGGTCTTGATCGGATGGCCAGTTTGCTCCGAATTTTCACGCAATTTCCTGATTGAGGTAATTGCCTGATCTACTTGTTTCTCACCGACTCCATTGGCGATCAGGGCGGATTTTAAACCTTCATAATCACCTAAAAATGTTTTAAGCCCAATGCCCCCCGTTATAACCCCTAAATTCGGAGTGCGCGTCTCTGCGCTTTCTTTGATGACCTTAACCTGATCTCCCCGGTAAATCTGCTGTTGAGTGCTGTTAATCGTAATGCCACTATTAAGCCTGTAAGAAGATTCCTTGCGCTCTCCGGTTTTAGGATCAATTTCCGTTCGAACCTGTACCGATAAGACCTGCTTGATATCCGGCAATTGGAAACGATTGACAATTTCCATTTCTTGCGCCGATAATTTGCTCGCCACTATCCCCAATCCCCGAGCTATCTTATCTGTCAGGCGGTCTTTGTTCATTTCCAACTTTGCTATATTTTGACGGATGCTTTGTTCTCGCGACCTTGCTTTTTTATCATTAGCCCTATTATCGGGTGTAATGGAGGATAATTGTTCGTGATACTTATCTAACGCATCTTGAACTGAAATCGCTTGGTCAACAATGGATGCTGTTACGGCTTTACGCAGCAACTTATCTTGCTGATCCAGAACCTTTATTTCTTTGTTCAAACGGATGATGTCATTGGCTAGTTCTGATGTGTCGCCTGTTTTAATTTGAAATTCGGCTTGTTTTTTAACGATCATTTCCCTTAATTGGCTTATTCTTTGATTAATGCCAAGGGCGGTTTTGATCACAGCTGACGCGCTTGAAAGCGCCTGGACCTTGTCCAACATCACGTGCTGTTGTTCATATTGCACATACGGCGAAGCTCCCCGCTCTCTTGCCGCGTAGGATAATAGTGAAAGCTCATCAGCTGCTTCGTAATCGCCTTCCTGGCGGGCCTGGGCAGCTTTACTCTCTAATTCATCCGCTTGGGCATCTTCTATCTTGAATATCTTTCTCGTTGGAGATTCGGAATTCTCCACATTCCAAACGGCTAAGGCAGTTGGCATGACCTTGGTATCTGTACCATTCCAAATCCGTTGCTCCAATTGCCCAGGAACCATCTCGATGGTTTGGCCTTGATTTAATACAATATTGCCCGGCAATTGGATATTTTTTTGATCAGCGGTCAAATACCTGACCTCTGCCCTCACGATTTTATTATTCTTGTCCCTAAGGCCCTCTATCGTATCGATCCCCAGGCCATTGTCTGCCCTGCGGGTAAAGGAAGAAAGATTGTTTGTCCCTAAGAAATTCACCCATGCATTTTCCTGTCGTTCACTATACTGTTTGCTTAATAGCCCCAAGGTCTCTTGTTTGGGCGTTTGGATACCAGGGGTTTTATACATCTGGACGACGCCTTCAACGTTAGTTTTCTTTTCAAAGTGATTGGCAAGGTCTTGGGCAAGTAAAAGCACTTGGCTATCAAGATTCTTTCCTTCCAGGCTTTTATTTAATTTTTGTATTTCAGCTTCAAGCCTGTTTACTTCGGCAGAATCTCCTCGGCTTTGGGCTAAATTCCTTTCAGCCTCCATTCGATTGATGTCCATCTGTACACGGCCATACGAGGCCAGCTCCTGGACTTTGTCAACCTGAACATCGTTTAAATTGTGGTGACGGGCTGTGATCAGCCAATCCACGTCGGAATCCATGCGGCGGCCTTCAGCATCGGTTGTGATAGACGCCCGCTGAGCCCCCTGCGCTATATCCGAGGCTTTTGATACATCCGCTAATATGTGCCAGACACGGGCTTCCGTACCATCTGCAAGCGGCACTTTATCAATCGAAAGGGCATCATAAACTTGAGTCAAAACAAACGTAAGATTCTTTTTGTCTGTCGCCCTATCCCTCATCGCGGCAACCGCATCTTCCCGGCTGGCCCTGCAAATTCCGCCTCCTGTGCACGCCTCATCGGATCCTATCTTTTTCAGACCATCCCCCTTTTTCATCTCTGTGTCTGTAATTATTATCTGAGCATTTTCCCTCTGCTCCGGAGATATGCGGTCATTTTGACCTAGGCTCTGTAAAATTTTATCAGCTAAATTTGCACGAATTTCATCCATAGAGACGTTGATAAATACATTGTGATGATTGCTGAGCATAAAGTTCCCGTCGCGAGCGGCATTTTGCACCCAATCGAGGATCATATTGACACGCCCATTGATCGTATCCGTTGGTGGCGCTCCCTCCTTATCGCCATAAACTGTCATTCTGGCTTTCCCAGTAGGGGAGAAAAGATCCGGGATCTTCCGCTCTTGCCCGAATTTCATCACTGTCGCATCCAGCAATTTTAATTGTGCCTCTACCGCATCAACAGTTGCGGTAAATCCAATGAATCCCCTCGTTTCTCTTAAAGCATCAGCATACGAGACCGCGCCGGAAGTGTCATTCTCCCTGGCATCGATAAACAGCTCTAACGCCCTTTTCCCTTCGGGAGTATTAAAGTCTTTTTTACCATTCTCGGAAACAATGAACATTTCCCCGCGACCATTGACCGCCTGTTTTCCATCGCTGCCTTTACCAAAAACGACGTTCTCCATAATATGGCCTTGATCATCCAATAGGGCATACGAACCATCCTCAAAAAACCTCACTTTATCAAACTTGGCATCATGGGCCACGCGCAACATTGCCCCTTCCCGAAGAGCGTCAACATCGTCTTTATGCCATTTGCCAAGATCATCCGCTATAATGCTCCCCTTTGATTTGGCTTTATCAAATATTCCTTCCCAAAGATGGTTAACATATTGGTCCAGCGTATATTGCACCTGTTTTGTGACCCCATTGCTGTCTGTTATTGTAAAGGTTTTCTTCTGGCCTCCCTCTCTTAGCTGATATGACCCGTCATGAACATTATTATTCGAATCTCTCTTGTTCTGGGCAAATTCCCAGAAATGATTCTTAACCTTATCTCCCTCAAAGCCAAAAGCCGCCAAGCCTTGTTGTACCGCTTCATATAAATCATGATCCAAATTGTAGTGTGCTTCGTATTTCTTAACCTCTATGGAATTAGGCCCATTTTCACTTAAGATCCTTGCCCCCTTGGCCATTTCCCCTCTATACATGAGCGTGCTTAATAAGCCCGCGTGGATTTCGTCCGCCACCACCAGAATGTCATGATCTTTGAATAATTTATCCAAATGCATGGCCTTAATATCCTCATGGGTTGCTAATGTTAATTTTCCGGCCGTTGGCTTATCCTTGCCTTGTTCTGCAAATTTTAAACGATCTACCATATCTTCCTTAAATCCCCAGCTCTTAAAATCATTCAAAATAGTTTGAATATTTGAATCGGTTGAAGATGTAAATACAATTGGGTGATCCGCTTGAGTAGCGACTAATAAAACCAGCGGTGCCAATGCCGTTGTTTTCCCTCCGGCAGCACCAAGGGCTAAAACGAGATTGGCCACATCTGATCCCTTATCCGCCTTACTTAAATATTCCAGAAAAGTTTTTGCTGCGGCTAATTGGTCTATGGTCAAACTGTCCTCTATATTAAATTTCTTAGCCCTTAGGGCCGGGTCTGTCTCTGTGCCCCCATCAGGCTTACTATTAACCTTGGCATCAATTAAATGAGCTATCACGACAATAGCTTGGTTGGTGTCGATTGATTTGGATGTTTGGGCATCTTTGACAAATTGTTTGAATAGTTCCCCCGCCTGTTTCATTGTAAAATTCGGATGCTCTGCCTGAAATGAATCATAGGCTTTTCTAAATTCTTCACTGCGAATATATCCTTTATATGATTCAATATGGTCTGCGATTTCTTTTTCAGCCAGGGGGGCTATGCGGTTAACAATTTCTCGGAGTGCTAAACGTTCACGATAGGTAATGGCTTCTTCAGGATTATACTGTCTTGGGGACATCCGTTTGATGGTTTCTTCCGATGACCATTTAGGCATTAAACCAGTATTGCGGGCAAGATTGAGCTCTTCAGAAACACCAATAGCCTCTCGGCTGGATAATTTGGCCGTAACTTCCTCCTGGGTGGGCAAACTTTGCGGCCGTTTGAAATCGGGGCTTTCACCAATACGTTCCGGCGCAAACTCAGCGCCTTGGGCAACCCTTGCGCGATAATGTGCTTCAGAAGCCAATTCTGGGAACGCATTAAATAAAGCGTTCATTTGATTCGTATTGTTGGGATCAATGCCGTATTCTTTAGCGATGATGCGACGGAACGCTACTTCGCCACGTTCATGGGTGACAACATCCGCATTGGCTTTATCACCGACAACTATTCTGCCAGTCGCGGCATCAGCCATGCCATTGGGGCCAAGTACTGGCTGTATACCGATCACACGCCCGGCTTCGCGCGCAGCTTGGCCAGGAGACATTGCTTGTATATTTTCCAAAGGTTGGATTGCTTCAAAGAGGTGGGATTCACCGAGATTTCCCGCCAATCCGGTATTCATGGCGGGACGAGACATAGTTTCTGTTATAAACTTTACCGCTTCCGCGGCCTTGCTATCTCCCTTATTTGCGGCTTCCTTTGCTTTTGCCTTTGCGCTTTCCAATAATGCCCCAATATCAACTCCTGATAAAGGACTCCCTTGCCGCGCTAGATCCAGGGCAACGATTGCTCTATTGAATGTGTGCTGCCATTCTCCTGGCTGCGCTGCTTCGGCTGCCACAAAATTATCATGGGCTATTTTTAAGCCAGTTCCCTGGTCTACGGCCCCGCTGCGAATGTCTGCCAAGGCATTCATCCCGTTATTTGAATAAACTCCCGCTTCTAATTGGGCCAATTCTTTCCTGCTGTTGCTGTCAGCGGGCATATTTTCCTTGGCCAATGAAATCAAACCGGTGATTTTCGATGGATCGATTGCCTCGCCTTTAGAATTTAAACTGGCGGCAAATAATGCTGCGGCTTGGAACATGTAATAATCGCCATTACTGGGGACTTGAGTGGCGGCTTTCTCATAAAATCCAGCAGCTTCCATATAATTACCATTGTTATATGCTTGATGACCTTCATTGGCATGCAGCTCCCCTAACTGCTGGATGATGTTATTGGCGATCTTATTTTGTCCGGTGCTTTGCGCAATATTCAGGGCTTTGCCCATTGCATCACTTATTTGTTGATAGTCAGCGGTTGGCCCTCCTTTTAGGTCGTTGGCATCGGCGAAACTTCTGGCCCTTACCATCGCAGAAACAACATCCCTGGCATATTTCAAATTGCTTGGATCTGCTTTAATTGCATCTTGCCCATGTGCAATTGCCTCATTAAGCTTTGCTAATTTTGCATTAGGACTTTGTGCGCTTTCCGCTTCATTTATTGACTTAGTCATTTCATTCATTGAGATACCGCCTCTGGCAACAGAGGTGTAAGTTGGCAGGCGTAGAAAGCCTGCGTATCCCATGACTGCCTGCTGGCCTTGGCTTAAAACAGTCCCTTCATCCTGCCCCAGCGCTTTTGAACCATAGTAATCAACCGTGTCAAATACCTTGGAAATACCCGTTACCACCAAGGGCATGTAAATTGTATTTTGCCAAGCATTATGCGCTGCCCCTCCTAAATTCATCCCATCTTCAGCAAGTGATACTTTCCCTAATGATGTGTCACTAAACCTCCACCACCAATTGTCAAAAGGATTGGAGGCGGCATTGAGCAGTTTTGAACCAAAGGAAGTAGAAACCCCAGGTTCAACTACCCCTCCATTTTCTAATCCCCGAACCTGTAAGGCTCCAAATAAAGGTCCCATCCATAACCCGCTCTGAGGACCTGTGATGGCAGACTCAATGATCATATCCTTCCCTCGTTCCGACCATAGCGTATCGAAACGATTTTCAATTGGTTTATTTGTTAAAGGATCAATTTTGGGAATAGCAAAAAGTGGGATATCGATGCCTGCATATCGGGATTTTGAATATAATTGTTCGATCTTGGCTAAAGTGCCTGTCCAAAGCGCTCCACCAACAGTAAACGCAGGAGAGACCGTAATCCAAGACATTGCACTATTATTAGAAAGTTCCAGGAGTTTGGACGAACTCCTCCCTAACGCAATGTTCTCCCTAAAGCTCTCTTTGCCTGCAACGCTCTCACTCATATTGCTATAAGCGCCAGCCATCGATACGGCACCAATGCCTAATATAGCGCCCCCAATAGTTTTAGCGACTAAGCGACCCTTATAATTATCCCATGTTAGATTTTCCTTTCCCCTAAGGGATAAATAATCATTGGCTACATTCAATGCCGCGCCACCTGTTGCCCCGACACTATAACGTAATAGCGCACTTGCCAACCCGGGACGCATAAAAATTTCTGTACTGCGCATACCATATATCCCAGCTCCAGCAAGGCCAGCGGTGAGCATATTCTGCCAAGTATATTGGCTCTTAATATGGTCTATAAAACTTATGCTTTGATCTTTATTGGCGACGGACATTAATCCATAAACACCGGGAAGTACCACCGCAGACCCAAGCCCCGCAATCCCAATTTGGGCCGTTTTTAATAATGTTGGTGAATCTTTAAACCACTTTAATTCACTCATAAAATTCTTTGCGTTACCAACATAGCCCGCGGCCCCAAAAATACCCCCTAACATGGCACCTTGACCGGCGCCAGAGCCCCAGCTTTTTAAAATGCCTAAAGCGCCAATATCCTGTCCTCTATACGCAAACAATGTGGCATCGGTAGCTGCGTGCCAAGCGCCAAATTGTAAACCCTGCGAAAGCATCTGGTTGGGAATAGTCCATGGACTGATGGAGGTGGCTGCTTCTACTCCTCCCACAACTTCAGCCCCTCCTTCTACCGCTGGCAATAAATCAGCGACGGCTTTAGAGCCTGGAAATCCAAGCGCGGCGACACCTAAGGCTATGTTCGTTTTCCAACCTAATGTATGATTAGTTACCGCATAACTTACTGCGTTTGGAAGGACAATGGTCCCTGCTGCAAGCGACCATCGCAACGCGTAACTTTCTCCTGCGGCAAGGCCCATACCTCTAAGCGCCGGTGCTGCCGCACCTTCCGCAACTGCCAAGGTAGTTTCTCCAGCGGATAAGCCATAACCACGTGTCTGGTAGCTGCCAATGGTTTTCCCTGTTACCATTGCCCCCGCACCTATGGCACCTAACGATCCTAAAGCTACCAAACTGCCTCCTGCCGTAGGAACAGATGCCACTACAGCAACTGCCGCAACTGTGGCATAAGCCGTATTTTTGGACACATCTGCCGGGGTAACTGCATTATCTACTACACCAACCGGAATCCCTAAAAATCTATTATCTCTGCTAAGAGCAATCAGCGATTCCATCTTAGCTGACCTATATAATGACGCATAATCTTTGGTAACAAACCCCTGATCATCTCTCTGATTATCAAATCCTAATTTCTCAAGGCCTGGCATAATCAACTTGTTGACTAAATTATTCTCAGCTTCTGTTAACTCAACAACATCGGTTTGTCCATCTTCGCCAACAACGACCACATTTCTGGCCCGATTCAATCCCTGCGCCCCCCACGATCCATACCAAAACGAATCGGGCAGAATTCCGTGAGGATTAATGTTCTTCCCTGAATATTGGACCAGTTCCCTGTTTAATCCTACATTCTTAGTTTTTAATGCCTTAATTTCTATATCATTAAAATCTGAATTCTCTTTGAGCTTCCCTATCTTTTCCAAAGCTTGAGATAAACTTGTGTATTGTGTGCCTAAAATTTGGTTGATGGCCTCCACCTTCTCATTATCATCGAGCGACACCGGCATCATTTCACCATTGGATGTTGGGAACAGCACTTCATTCACACGGTCGATCTGATCATTTTCGTTCTCTAATTTATAGATCTTAGCTAAATTCTCATTATATTTTGTGACAACATCTTTTTGAGGAAGGGTGGTCGTTAAATATTCAGACATTAGCTTAACCCTTAAATTTTCTCCTTCCGTTGAGGAGAGGACCCTCTTGGTGTTGGGATCGACAAATCGAAACTCATTGGATTCCTCTCGCCAATTGTTGGTTTCAAAATCACTGGGTAATTCGGCATTTTCCATTAAATTATATTGTTTTCCAGAAATTACATAGGTTCCGGCATAAACATATTTATTCCCTTTCTTATCTTCCACATATAAAATACCAGGGGCGAAGTTCCCATTCCCCTTCCAAACGCTCAAAAGGACACCGTCGGGAAGGCCCAGTGCTTTGCTGAATTCTGAAGTGTTGGCTTCCTTGGACCATTCTTCCGGAGTAAACAGTGCGTGAGTTATGTTTGATATGAGGTAGTGTGCCTGTTTCCCTTCCGCATTCTCTACGGTAATATCTGAAAGGGCCCCTTGATAACTTTTCGAATCTTCCTTTGCAATTGTGCCTTCGCCTTTTATTACATCATCCCCCGATTGGTCTTTGCCCATAACCGTGAATCTTTGCCCCTCCCTTGTCCATGTTTTAGAACCAGGCACATATACAGCATTTATCATAAATTGCGTGGTGTCAGGTCCATAAAATTCTGTGCGGCTTCTGGAACCTTGAGGATCAGTTTTGTACATAAACACCGTGCCATCGTCAAATCTCTTGGTTCCTTTATAAATATCCATGTGTTCATCTACAGTAAAAAAGTTGTCGTCATCTGAGGGCGCGTAAGCAGTTACTTTGCTTAAATCCTTTGAATTGTACTCTAATGGGATGGGGTTAGTCGTATTATAAAATGTCGTATTGTGTGTATCTCCAGCAAGGCTTCCTCTATCTGAATTTATGTAAGCACTTTGGGTAAAATTCAAGAATTGTGACCCTTTACCGATAATTTCGCCATCTGAATCCTCATCGCCGACTCTGGTCCAGGGATGTGCGGGAGCAATTTTGGGATCTGCCCCCACCCCTGATGCAGATGCGGCAGAGATGAGTAATAATGACGATGTCGTAGGAGCAATGATCAAGGGAAGGGATATTTTATCTGTTAATTGTAATTGTTGCGTTAGATCCTGTTTGGAATATGCCAACGCATCTTTGTTTCCATCAATATCTATCTGTTCCACCTGTCCAGCAAAAATAGAAGGAGTTCCTGTTTCATCTAAAAATGACAAAGCATAAAAATTCTTGAGCGTAGCTTCTTTTTCTATCCCGGTTAACTTTCCATTTTGTTGGCCTGCTACAACAATCTCTTGGACAGACGCAGCAACACGGTTATCAGGCGTTCCCGTAAAGACGCCCCCACCAATACCTAAGTTCTTTTTATTTCCCAAAACTGCCGGAATGCTAATGTGTCCACTGCTGTCAATGTCAATCTCAGTTGAAGCTGGTGATTGTACCGCCGGCAAAATGTCGGCATCAGGGCGAAGAAAGAATATACCTTTTGTGGCCTTGCTGTTCAAATCAGCTGTTAAAGATATGTATTGTCCGGCAATGGCAGGATTGGATGTTAAATTAATCCCATCCCCCGCAATCAACTTTACATTGAGCCAATCACCTTTAATGGTTGATCCGCTATCTGTATAAATACTGTTGATTCCGTTAAATCTTACGATTTGATTTGTTGCGTATAAATCAGGGCCTTGAATAGAAATGGTGCTCGTTCTATCTGGAGATGTGGTGGTTTGTCCAGCAGTCACCTGTTGATGATTCCCTGATTTTTCCTTAGTAAGCGAGAAATCCTCTGCATCTAAAACAAGCGGGTTTACACCTGTGGTTTGTAAATTGCCCTTCTCACCATTTAGTTTAAATGTGCTGCCATCGGGCAATACGGCAACAGGATTACCAAATAATTCCAATCCCGATAAACCGTTGCCCCCTCCCGTTACCATTGCCACATAGCTGTAGCCATTCTTGCTTTTCATCTCTGCTATGGATTTCTTCCAAGCCCCATTTTCCCCTAAATATACATACTGCTTTGAATCTTTTATGTTTTGACCAAAAACAATAGCGCCATCCGAAACTGCTGTCCCATTTGAATTCATGTTAACAATGCCTCTCGGGGCTTGGCCCATTGCGATCCCCTTTGACCCGCCTTGATCATCATATGTTAAAATAACCGCTAATCCCGGCACTTGGCTAAGATCATAATTATTAAAGGCGGCATTCCGGTTGATGCTACCACCGGGTGTAAAGAGACTGTTCGTTGGTGAAAACATGAACTGCTGTTTTCCGCTAATCATTAAATGACGGGTGGGCTCTGCTAATAAATTGGCGCCTTCATCTAATGTGGTGGCTTCATCCGTAATGGTGACAAGGGGATTGTTGGTTTTGTTGTTGATTTTATTATTAGCACCTCCTGCGGTTAAAGTCTTATAATCAGCCCCCCCTTGACCAAATAAGTATATTTTTTTATCGTCCGTGTTAAAAATGAATCCTTTTGTCAAATCCCCTTCACCGCTTTTTATATTGAACGTATTGGTGGTGTCGCCGATCTTAATGCTAAATCCTTCGGCATTCCCGCTGAGCAATTTAAGTTGCGCTAACTCGTTCACCTCGGCAGTATAATAAGCGTTCTTTAGATATGCCTTTTGGGCATCTTTGCTTATCTCTGTTCTTTGGGTTTTATTGTCGACCACTACGATTCCGCCCTCAACATTCAAATTCTCCACAGGATGCCACTGTGTCCCCGCATAATATCCCGCGCCCAGGGTTAAAATTTGACCTTTATCATTTATAAGAATATTCCCCAAGGAATTGTGTCTAAAAATACCTGAAGTCGTATTGCCATCGAATACCATGGGAATCAGTTGATCGTTAGATTTAATGCTTGAACTATCAATATTGTATTGATTATATGTAATGTCCCTTGTTAAGGTCGCATCATTGGAGACTATATTTGCATTGCCAATTCCATCTAATTTTTGAACACCGTTAGCCATGAAATCATTGCCGGATAAGTTTATTGATAATATTTTGTTTTGGGTCTTTGCGTTGGCTTGTTGGATTTCATTCTTAATTAAGCTTGCGGTCATCGGTAACGATGTAGCCGTGGCGGTTGGTGCGTTTTGGTCTTCGGGGGGAGTGTTCTGTGGATTAAAATTTCCTCTTCCTAAGAATAAATAAGTCTCACTACCGTTAGTAAGAATACCTTTGGTTATGTCCTGTTGGCCAGCTACAAGATTATAATTACCAGAATCATCTTTGACAGTCATTCCTTGCAAACTTCCACTTGTAAGATCAAGCCCTTTCCCACGATTTATTACTTTTCCCATATATTCCAAACCAGTTAATTGAGCCTGAGTAATCTTTGCATTGACATTTTGATCCTGCCCCTGATTTAGATAATTTCCCCAGTTAAGCAAATCATCCGCCCAATTCATTGCGGGGAATATTTTCTGGGCCTGTGACATCCCGGATAATAAATAAGGGAAATAGCCCTCATTACCGCCGCTTTTTACAGCCCTCATAATTGATATATTGGCAATTGCCGGATTATCAGGCGATCCTAAGAACACTCCTGCATTATCAGTAGTTACCGTGCCTTTATCATTGGTAATAAAAATTGCCGGACTATTGATATAGCGGAATATTCCCTTTGTGAAAGCTATTTTCCCATTTGAGATATAAGCGGTGGTATTAAAATAATCCCTATCTGCTGAAGCATCTGCAGGCATTAAATTATGTATATCAATATTTTTATCTCCCCAATTTCCAGACATCGTTGCTTCCGCGCTGTTTATATCCAACACGCTTAAATCAATGGCTTGAGGGCCAACTGCTTTAATTACTCCACCTTCGCCTTTCGATAGCACGATCTTGCTGCCCTGCGCTCCTGTTGAAACTTCTTCCGGCTCTCCTCCTCCAGTTAAAGTAGTCCCTTCTTGAGGAATTGTTCCCTTTTGAGGGGCAAGCGCCTGCCCCATCACGGCATCGATAGCTTCTCCTAAATAATCCACATTGATTCGCAATGCCCCATTAACAATTTGAGTGCCAACATTTACCTTGGGTTGGCCATCCATGGCAATTGCCTGCACATTAGGCTCTGGGACCCCTTCCACCCCTGATAAAATTGTATGAATGCCTGTTATGTTATCTGTTGTTGCCAAGAATGTTACGTCATACAAGTTAGCTTCTTTCCTAACAGTGCCTCCCAAAGTATTTAAGCTCGCGATATACTCCCCCGTTGGGCTCACATTTTCCCAGCCGGAACTAAACCCTGTGGTAGTTGCCCATCCATTTTTATTGATCATAACGCTGTTTTTACCCGCAGTTTGGGCGATCAAACCTTTTGGATTAAAAGCTGCTACACCATATTCCTTCGATCCATCAGGATTTGCAATCATGCTTGAATGAAATTCCTTGCCAAATAAATCAGCGCCGTTAATTACATCAACACCAAATTGATGTTCACCCAGAAAGCTTGGTTTGAAAGAAACATTGGCATCCTCTGCTCTATTAATTCCCTGGGCCTGTATGTTCGCGATATAGGCCGTCGGACTAAGAACGGTGTTTTGAAATACTTCCGCCGATCCAGCTGTGTTGGTCAAGTAAGAGCCTAAGAAATTAGGGCTATTGTCATTCCCATTCCCGCCGCCTTTTGACATTGGTTCAATAGCAAAAAAGTACTTACTGTTCTGGTCAGCAAAAATATGCCCGAATTTGTCCACATTGATGCCCTTTGCTAATAATTGAAGATCGCCTTGGGGATTCTTGATGTTTGTTGTAAGTGTGGCTTTTTGTGAAGATGGATTAATGTCTGAATCCCAGGAAAATGAACCATCAAACTTCCCTTCAGTGGTGAATTGCTGGCCTGAAAGAATTACCGCGTTCGAATCAAATCCATCAAGAGTTCCATTAAATTCCTTAACTTCATTGTTTTTTATCCCAATTGAGGCCAATGCCCAATAAGTTTTTACCCTGTCATCAGTGCTCAATGCTCCAAACCAGCCGGGATTTCCAAACTGTACCCCGCCACCAAAAAAAGTATTATTCTTTCCAAATAATTGTATTCCTTGACTTAGATCATATTTCCCTTTAACTAAATCAGGTGCGGGAGCAATCGTATAGCCAAAATAAGCCCTTGCTCCATTATTAAAGTTGTTACCTGCTACGGGCCCGTTATAGACATATCCTTCTTGTCCCATCGCTTCTAATGTATTCCATCCATTTGAATCTCCGGAGTTTAACTGGGGAGACAGAATATATTCAAGCTGTTTTCCGGTTAATTGTTTGCCGCCAACAGTAATGTTTCCCATCAGAGTATCAAGAAGGCCAAATCCACCACCAACATTTTCAATTCTATAAATTGCTTCAGAATTAGACGCCAACCCTACGTTTATATTTGGCATCAATGTACTTTTTGTCTTTTCTTCTTCCACAGATTTGGGCATTTCTTGATCCGCTGGTACGGGTTCATCTGAGGGTAAACGAGCCAATGTAAAACCCTGACCTATTAGCCCTAAAGTTTCATGCCCACCAGCAAATCGCATTACTGCACTATTAATATCCAATGTTTGGTGGGATTCATTTTGTAGTTCAGCTTTATCTTGAGCGTTTTGTGCATTATTTATTTCATCCGGACTGGCCACGCTTTCTAATGCTTCCTTATAAGCGGTCAAGGCCTGTGTTTTATTCCCACCATTATCCAGCACATTCATATAAGCAGCATAAGCTTTCTTTTGATCTTCGGGCGTGGCATTGCTAAATAAGCTGTCGAGATACGCCGCCTGTCCTGCAATCTTTGCCGCCCTATCCCGATCTACCTTGTTCAAGAAAGCAGTTACTATGGTTCCTTTAGCGCTATAAAAATTCTCAAGTGGTAATAAGCTTGCAACAAGGCCAATATCGCTATCACTGACAAGGGCCCCGATCCCTGAAACCGAGACATTTGCCTTTGTTTTATAGGGACCTGTTGAAGGGGTCTGGTTGTCTGTATTCCCGCCGACTGCAGGGCTAATAGTTTCTCCTGAAGATATTGCACTCGGAGAGTGAATTTTGATCTTAAACGGAAAGAAGCCCTGGATCTGACCACCACCAACTTTGCCGGAAACACTTCCCGTCGGATCCCATGCATAACCGCCAGTCAACACATAGTTCATCAAGGCCTTTACATCTACTTTCTCATTTTCATTAAAGGGCGCCGCTACTGGAACAAGTACGGACATCGTTTGTTGGCCCGGGATATTAACTCCGATCTTTTTATATTTTGAAGGATCTTGAAGATCTGCTATTGTAGGAGTCTCTCCGCCAGGAGAATCTATCAGGCTTTTCATTACCTGAACACCGTTAGTATTGATCCCATGGAACAATTTTCGCGCATCTACCTCACCGATGGCCAAATTCCCTTGAGCATCATCAACCATCCGATAATCCTTAAATCCCAGTTTCATCAGAAATGCCCTTAATGGATTTTTTTCCATGGTTGATATGCCGTTACCTTTTGAAATAACATTGCAATCAACACCATCCGTACATGAATGGCTATTGCCATTCGCATCTTCAAAGGTGATCAGAGGATGTTCCCCATCACTGCCTGGACCTGCAACCGTAATTGGGCCTTCTACACCGATTATATTTCCCGTTGAATCAACCACATTTTGCACAGTTCCATTTGCCCCTAATGTGAGTTTATCTCTATAAGCATCAGGTGTATCATACTGCTTGCTATCCCAGCTCTTATTATCCAGATTTGCTAACGCTATCACCCCTTGATTGAGCAAATTAAACCCGCTTGTACTCGCGGCGCTTTGTAATTGACTGTTAAGGTAATTGATATTTGTGCCGGGGGCGCCTAACGAACGTGATTCAAGCAAAGATACCAAATATTGATCGTTTAACATGCTTTTTGAAAGCGCCGGCGTGATCGAGAAACCTATCAGCCCACCGATAGAGCGTTGGACGGAATACGATGGCATATTGGTCCTTTGATCTGTTTTCCACATGTTGTCAGCTGAAACAGCGGCATCTGCGGTAAAGCCGGACATTTGGTCCAGCGTATCTGAATAATCAACAAAGTTTTTGACCGATCCCCATGAACCGGTTTGTAATAATCCGCTTCCCTGGGCATTGCCCAAAAATGGCATCCCCGCAAAATTCGTAAAAAAGTCCTCAACACCTGACGAGTATCCCGAACCTTGATTTATTGTTGTGAAGGTTCCTGTACTATTTGCTGTGGTTGTGGTCTGTACGCTATTGCTTGATGCGGCCCCACCTGCTACGGGAGGGAATAACGCCATCTGAATTTTATCAATTAAAGATTTGTCGGAAGTCGAAGATGCAACCATTAGCCCAATAGAAACGGCACTTGTTACCAACAAATTCAACGCCTGGAATTCAGCCTGAGAGGTGCTGTAATCATAGCTATAAGCAGGGTTTTGTTTCGCTTTGGTTTCATTATACTTACCTATAATGCTATCTTCCACAAATCCCATTCCAACGTTGAAAAGCGCAGAAATGATCGCAATATTAAGAAGTGCTTGTTTATTCGGTATATTATTGTTAGTGGCATTTTGAAACGCTGTCGACGCAACCATGTTTGCCCCCATCCCGAGGGCATTGGACAGATTGTCTTCAGGCTGGATATCCGCCCACTTTAATGCGGCAATTCTCACCAACATACTGGCTACCTGACCGATAATCATAGGAAAAATACTCTGCATTGTGTTACTAATAACGCTTCCAAAACCTAAATTAAATTGGTTACTGGCATAATAATTGTTTACACCTTGGTTAAATGCAGCATTTAACTGTACCTGGCTTGCGCCGGGACTAAGCAATTTTTCATTTGCCAAGCCTGCTTGTTGAGCATTTTTCCCTCCCAAGCCAAACAATTGCGCAAAATAATTGGAATTAGGCGTAAGCATTCTGTTGGCAAGTTCAGCGGTCAAGGCAATCGCCAACTGTGAAACTACAGCATTGGCTATCGCACCGACAGTTTGTTCAAGGATCTGATTGGTACCGCTGCATTGTGAATTAGGGTCTGTGCTTGGAGGACAGAAAGCATTGTCAATCAACTTGGTAACTTCCAATTCGACAACTCCCTTTATCGAGCCAAATATAAGGCCGGTAGCGAATCTCTCAGCAAACATGGAACCTGTAAAAGGAGTGGCGGCAGTTTGTTGTGTTAAAGGCGTTGATGTTGTCGTCGGCGATGACGATGGAGTTGGCGGCGCCGGCGCTGGAATTGCCGGTGCTAACGATGAAGGCGTAATTCCAAGAAAATTTTCTATAGGCGTTACTATATTCTCTTTGATCCAGCTTCCAACGGCGCTTAATGCCTTACCAATAAAACTGGTTATTCCTTGCATGGCAGTTTGAAAGGCATTCACAATATGAAACAAAACAGCGCCTATCCCGCCGCCGTCTCTCAACGCATCTCCAGCAACTGAAGCAGCAGTATTTACGGCCCCATTATTAGCGGCGCCTAAAGCTCCACCAGCAGCAATTGATCCTGCCATGGAAATAGCCGTACTTAAAATAAATGCTTCATCCTGACTGCACGCGCCCTTTAGTACGCAACCAGTAAGCAAGGTACCCGTCATGCTGCTTAGCCCCTGAGAGAACATGGCCAAGGCCAAGCTCAACTTTAAAAATGTTGCCAATTGTTGCATCGTTTTGCCCAAGGTACCAGCTGCGGCTAAACCGGGCAATATCATCGAAACGATATCGATAACAAGTTGCAAGGCAAACGAGGAGCCGCTCATAAGACCAGGCAAGGATTTGGAAAGGTCGCGCCATTTATCACCCCAGACAAAGGCCTGCAAGGTTG
>Ga0265338_10000471_pt1 | contig 71881 bp, 59 predicted proteins | sample 42126metaG_FD_193579 | JGI IMG/M metagenome (GOLD analysis project Ga0265338, IMG submission 193579) | Rhizosphere microbial communities from Carex aquatilis grown in University of Washington, Seatle, WA, United States - 4-21-26 metaG | ecosystem: Host-associated > Plants > Roots > Rhizosphere...
TCAGATATATCTAGTTCGTTATTCATTTTCTATTCCCTTTTTATTTATGCTTCATATACCTGACTAATAGCATCAATGTATGCTTCAACCGATGCAGTTACAATATCTGTATCAGCACCAAAACCATAAAACGATTTTCCGCTGTGTTGAATACAAATATTTACTTTGCCCATATCGTCTGTTCCACCATGAATTGCTTGTACAAGGTATTCTTCCAAATATAAGTCTTTGAAAGGAATGATTTTCTTAACTGCTTCGAAGGCCGCATCAACCGGTCCATCGCCAACAGCCGATTTAATAATCTTTTCGCCTTTAACTTCCAAGGTTACCGATGCTGTTGATTTGACGTTTTTACCACACATCACTTGTAAGGCAATTAATTTTATAGGCTGTTCTTTTTTGCTTTTGGCTCTTCCTATAAATAATAATAAATCTTCGTCGTTAATGTATTTCTTTTTATCGGCCACTTCTAAGAACTTGTCGTACATCACATCCAACTCTTCGCCTTGACAGGTAAAACCTAATAATTGCAAGCGATGTTTTAACGCTGCACGTCCGCTACGAGCTGTTAACTCAATGCTCGATTCATCTACGCCAACATCTTTTGGATCGATGATCTCGTAATTCTCACGCATTTTCAATACACCATCTTGATGAATTCCCGATGAGTGAGAAAAGGCATTACGACCAACTATCGCTTTGTTTGCTTGAACCGGACTTCGCATCAAACGCGATACCATTTTGCTTGTTTCCAAAAGCTTTTGTGTAACTATATCTGTATGAATATCAATTTTGTGACTATGGATTGCCATAACAACTTCTTCCAAAGCTGTGTTACCGGCACGTTCTCCAACACCATTGATTGTTACTTCAACTTGACGAGCACCATTTAATACCCCAGAGATAGTATTGGCTGTAGCCATTCCTAAATCGTTGTGACAATGAGTTGCAATAATTGCTTTATGAATGTTTGGAACATTATCGAACAAGAATTTTATCTTTTCGCCAAATTGATGAGGAAGACAATAACCTGTTGTGTCGGGGATGTTAATCACATCGGCACCTGCAGCAATCATTGCTTCAACAACTCTAGCCAAAAAGACATTGTCGGTTCTACCGGCATCTTCGCAATAGAACTCTACTTGTGCGACTTTCGATTTGGCATATCTAACAGCAGCAGCTCCTTGTTCTAGAATCTTCTCGGGAGTACTTCTTAATTTATTGTAGATATGAAAATCAGATGTTCCTATTCCAGTGTGAATACGAGCAATCTTAGCATATTGAAGTGCATCGGCTGCAACATCAATGTCTTTCATGATTGCTCTTGTTAATCCGCAAATCACCGGACGGGTAACAGCTTTTGAAATTTCAACCACCGATTTAAAGTCGCCCGGACTTGAAATCGGAAACCCTGCTTCGATAATATCAACACCTAACATTTCCAATTGACGGGCAACCTCGATCTTTTCAACCATGTTCAACTGGTTTCCCGGGGCTTGCTCTCCATCGCGTAAGGTGGTATCGAATATATATACTTTATCGCTCATTTTTTTCTTTTATACTATTATATAAGGTAAACTTTGTATTTATATAAAACTTGTCCAAGGTTTCAATAATTCTAATTTCAAATCAAGCTGATATCTACCCCTTAAGAAATATTCTGCAAAAATATAATTTCTTGAGAAAAGAATACCATATTTTGATTGAAACTCGAATTATAAAAAATAAAAAACCCTTCGGGCTTGCTGCACGAAGGGTTTTTTATTACTCGCAGACATGCCAATTACTTCATCCCCCTACGGGGAGTAGCAGTTGAAGAGCAAGTAATATATAAATTCTTATGTTCATTCTTATTTTGATATAAGCAAATATACAAAATAATATATTCGCAGATACTCTGTTAATTATTATTTTTTATTTAATGTAAAACAAATAATTCAAATGAAGATTATATGATTGATTTAATGATAGATATATCAAGAATAAAATTAGAAAACATACAATATCGTAATGCAAAATAAGCTGTTTATAAATAAATTTGAAGGTCTGTAATAAATTATTTTTGGAAAGCCTTGCAGAATAAAAAAAGTTATTACCTTTGCATCCTACATTTTTTATGTGGAATGACATAAAGCTTATTAACTAATATAAAGGAAATCAAGTGGATACCTTAAGCTACAAAACACAGTACCTGAATAAGGCGACAGTACAAAAAGAATGGGTCTTAATAGACGCAACGAATCAACCGGTAGGTCGTTTCTGCTCTCGTATAGCTCTTTTACTAAGAGGAAAAAATAAAGCAGGTTTTACACCACATGTAGATTGTGGCGACAATGTAATTGTTATCAATGCAGAGAAAATCCGTTTCACCGGAAAGAAAATGCACGATAAAGTTTACAAGCACCATACTCACCATCCAGGAGGTCTTCGCACTACAACTGCCGAATTACTTCTTGAACGTAAACCAATTTCAATTATAGAAATTGGAGTAAAAGGAATGCTTCCAAAAAATCGTTTAGGCGATCGTATGTATCGCAATTTGCATGTCTATGCAGGAGCTGCTCACGAACATGAAGCACAACAACCCAAAGAGATTAATTTAAATTCAGTAGAATAACCATGGAGAATATAAACGCCCTAGGTAGAAGAAAATGTGCAGTAGCACGTATTTACATGACAGAAGGCAAGGGAACAATCCTTGTTAACGATCGTGATTTTAAAACGTATTTTCCTGACGAACGTTTCCAATTTGTTGTAGAACAACCTATCAATGCAGCAGGTGTTCAAGGCAAGTACGACATCAAGGTAAATCTTGAAGGCGGCGGAATAAAAGGACAAGCAGAAGCACTTCGTTTAGCAATTGCCCGTATTCTTGTTAAGGTTAATCCCGACAACAAACCTCTTATGCGTAAAGAAGGATTCTTAACACGCGATCCAAGAGAAGTTGAACGTAAAAAACCAGGACAAAAGAAAGCAAGAAAACGCTTCCAGTTCAGCAAACGTTAATCGTTTATTGTTATCAATTAATAAAGTATATAATATAACCAGTTGTTTAGTATCCAAATTTTACAGACTATCTTTTAAAAGATGCTACTGCAAGATTGACGAAACGGAAGGTTAACAACAATGTAAATAAAATGAGTAGAACAAATTTCGAAGAATTATTAGAAGCAGGCGTCCATTTTGGTCACCTTAAACGCAAATGGCATCCAGCTATGGCTCCATACATCTTCATGGAGAGAAATGGAATTCATATTATCGACCTTCATAAAACAGTTGTAAAACTTGATGAAGCTGCCGATGCATTGAAAAAGATTGCAAAATCGGGTCGTAAAATTCTTTTCGTTGCTACAAAGAAACAAGCGAAAGAAATTGTAAGCGAAAAAATGAAAGCAATCGGAATGCCTTACATTACTGAGCGTTGGAGTGGTGGAATGTTAACCAACTTCCCTACAATCAGAAAAGCGGTTAAGAAAATGACCAGCATCGATAAAATGGCAACCGATGGTACCTTTGATGCTCTTTCAAAACGTGAAAAACTTCAAGTTACCCGTCAACACGATAAACTTGAGAAAAACTTAGGTAGTATTGCCGACTTGACCCGCTTACCTGCTGCGTTGTTTATTGTAGATATCCATAAAGAACACATTGCAGTTAAAGAAGCTCATCGTTTGAATATTCCTGTATTTGCTATTGTCGATACAAATAGTAATCCTGAAGAAGTTGACTTTGCAATCCCTGGAAATGATGATGCTGCAAAATCTATAGAACTTATCATGAATAAAATCTGTACCGCAATTCAAGAAGGTCTTGACGACAGAAAATTAGATAAAGATCGCGAAGGAACTGAGAAAAAAGAAACAACCGAAGAAGGCGAAGAAAAAGACGCTAAAACAAGCAGACCAAGAAAATCGGGAGCTCGTAAAAGCTAATTACAATATACGCCCCGTTTGGGGTTATTGAAACCCCTCATCTTTCCAATTTTAGAATTAACGTTCTAGGTAAGATGATGGGTTTCTAAATTATTATAAATAGATACTATTAAACAATTAAAAACATAAAACAATGGCTGGTATAAGTGCAGCAGACGTAGCTAAATTACGTAACATTACAGGAGCCGGAATGATGGATTGTAAAGAAGCTCTTGGACAATCGGGTGGAAACTTTGATGAAGCAATAGAATTCCTTCGCAAAAAAGGACAAAAAGTAGCAAGTAAACGTGTTGACCGTGAAACAACTGAAGGTTGTACTTTAGCAGGTGTGTCTGCCGATGGCAAACGTGGTGTTATTGTTTGTTTAAGTTGTGAAACCGACTTCGTGGCTAAAAACCAAGATTATATTGCTTTCACCCAATCTATCTTTGATATTGCTTTAACAACATCGCCTGCTACAAAAGAAGATCTTTTAAGCTCAAAACTTAAATCGTTAACAGTAGCCGACGGAATTATTGAAAAAGTTGGAACAATAGGCGAAAAACTTGATTTATCGTGTTACGAACAGATAACTGCCCAACAAGTATGTGCTTATATCCATCCAGGGAATAAATTGGCAACAATTGTTGGATTTAACCAAACGTTGACCGATTCACAAGTTGGAAAAGATGTAGCAATGCAAATTGCAGCTATGAGTCCTATTTCAATCGATAAAACCGACTGTCCTACAGACATTATTGAAAAAGAAATTGAAATTGGAAAAGATCAAGCACGTCAAGAAGGTAAACCTGAAGCAATGCTTGAAAAAATTGCAATGGGTAAGCTTCAAAAGTTCTATAATGAGAATACCTTGTTGAACCAAGAATTTGTGAAAGATAATTCAATGACAATCCGTCAATATTTAACTAAAATAGATAAGGATTTGACTGTTACAGCTTTCCGTAGATATACGTTGAATGCATAATTAAAATAATTTTTAAAGAAAAAGGAGAGTGTAATGTTTACACTCTCCTTTTTTTTCGTATTTTAGCACCGTAATCCGAAAAGAAAAAGAAGATGTTGAAATATAAGAGAGTTCTACTTAAATTAAGTGGCGAAGCATTACAAGGTAACAATCAACACGGCATTGATTCAAAGGTGCTTAACGAATATGCTTTACAAATTAAAGATGTTATCGATTTAGGTGTTGAAGTAGGCGTTGTAATTGGCGGAGGCAATATCTTTAGAGGCTTGACAGGAGTTGATAAAGGGTTTGACCGTATTAAAGGCGACTATATGGGTATGCTCGCAACAGTAATCAACAGTTTGGCTCTTCAATCGGCATTAGAAAGTATAGGCGTTTTATCGACAGTGTTAACAGCAATTAAAATGGAACCTATCACCGTATCGTATTCAAAACTGATATCGGAACATCTAATGGAAAATAAAAACGTCGTGATTTTTGGTGCAGGAACAGGAAATCCATTCTTTACAACCGATACTGCAGCAGCGTTACGAGCATTGGAAATAGGTGCAGACCTCTTCCTTAAAGGAACTAAAGTTGACGGTGTTTATACTGCCGATCCGGTAAAAGATCCAACTGCAACAAAATTCGAAAAAATAACATTCTACGAAGTATATAAAAAAGGTCTCAACGTTATGGATATGACTTCGTTTACCATGTGTAAAGAAAACAACTTACCAATTGTCGTTTTTGATATGACGAAAAAAGGTAATTTAATAAAAATTGTACAAGGCGAACAAATTGGTACATTAGTTTGCAACTAAATGACTAGTTTTGTAGTCTAATCGTTTGTGCTTTCGACCATAACCATTCAAATATTTGAATTATGAAAAAAATAGGATTATTTATATTAGCAATAGCAGTTTTATCTTTTGTAAGTAGTTCTTGCAGACATGGAAAAACTCCCGATCAAATTCGTGTTGCGAAATATAAACCAATGGCTGATGCCGATGGTAATCATTATGGAACAACAACGCTAAACCTTTCTCCTTCCAAATCAACAACACCTGTTCCAACAGGTGTTAGTTTTACGAACGAAGTAATGACTGAAGATCTTAGAACTGGAGCAACTGCTGACGGTTCGCTTTCAAAAGATGCTTCAGGTTTATTAATCGTCGGTTGTTTTAATAATAATAAAGCAAATTGTGATACTTTAGGTGCATTATATTCAGCTGAAAAAGCAATTGGACAATCATTAGATCAATTGGCTGTTGCAACAACAACAAGTGGTGATGCTAATGGCGATGGATTTGATGATGCTTCAGTTAAAGCAGCCCTTATAGCAGCAGGATACGATCCAAATATTTATACAATAACGCCTCTTTACGATTTAGCAAATGGTTTTACAGGAACAACGGTTAACGATACACTTCCTGCAGGAGGATATCAAAGTCCTAAAGGTCTTATTGTCGGTTCATCATCAAAAACAATCACCTATGCAATAAATCAAAAAACCGGAGATACCGTTTATACACCCGGTGCAGGTTTACAACCTAACGGACAGCCTAAAATACTTGTTCCTGATTTAAGTAAAATTAATTTCACAACAATATTACCGGTAGCTACAACAGTTAAAGGTTCTTGCCCTGACGGATGGCATATTCCATCGGACGGTGAATGGAAAATACTTGAAATGGCTTTAGGTATGACTGCTGTTGATGTTAATAAAGAAGGTATAGAAAACGATCGCGGATCGAATGAAGGAATAGGACCTAAACTGGCTGCACAACTACAATTAAAATATGCTGGATATATTGATACGAGCGGTGCATCGGCTCAACTTGGAGAAGTAGAAGCAATGTGGACTTCAACAGGTGGTAAAGATCAATTTGGAAGTTATATTTGGATACGATATATTGATCTAATGGCTCATAAAAACAAAGGGGTGATTAGAAAAAAACAATATTTATTAAAAAGCGGATTCAGTATCCGTTGCTTTAAAGATACTAAATAAGAATAATCGCATATATTGAAAAGGCATTTCATTTGAGATGCCTTTTTTTATTTTATAACAACATCAATCTTATTTACAATTTAAGTAGATTCCCCTAGTTCATTATTGTGAAATAGATTATTTTTGTACAACAATTTAAGCACAATGTTTATGCAAAGAATAGAAATAAAACAAGCTCTGCAATTAACCGAAATTGGAGGAGATATCCTTATAAAAGGTTGGGTAAGAACAAGAAGAGGAAACAAACAAGTACAATTTATTGCCGTTAACGACGGTTCATGCCAAGCTTCTATTCAAGTTGTTGCCGATACCGGAAAGTTTGACGAAGAATTAATTAAACGTATCACAACAGGTTGTTCGGTAGCGATAACAGGTCAAACAGTTCGTTCGCAAGGAACAGGACAATCAATCGAAATCCAAGCACATACAATAGAAGTTATCGGCGACTGCGATGCCGATCAATATCCTTTGCAACCAAAAAAACATTCGCTTGAATTCCTACGAGAAATAGCACACTTACGTTTCCGTACCAATTACTTCAGTGCGGTGACCCGTATCCGTCATCAAATGATGTATGCTATACATACCTTTTATACCGAACGAGGCTTTTGCAATATCCATACTCCTATAATCACTGCTTCTGATTGTGAGGGAGCTGGACAAATGTTTCACGTTACCTGTTTTGACATAAACAACGCTCCTAAATCGGAAGACGGTAAAGTAGACTTCGGTCAAGATTTCTTTGGTAAAGAAGCAAACCTTACCGTTTCAGGACAGTTGGAAGTTGAATTAGCTTGTATGGCAATGTCGAAAGTATATACCTTTGGGCCTACATTTCGTGCTGAGAATTCAAATACTGCCCGTCACCTTGCAGAGTTCTGGATGATCGAACCCGAAGTTGCATTCAACGATATTCATGCAAATATGGATCTTGCCGAAGAGTTCTTGAAATATTGCATCAACTGGGCATTAACCAATTGTAAAGATGATCTTGAATTCCTTCAACAACGCCAATTGCAAGAAGATAAAGATGCGATGCCTTTGATTGAAAAATTGAATTTCATTCTCAAAGATTCATTCCAACGATTAACCTATTCCGAAGGTATAGAAATATTACTTGCATCTGACAAATACAAAAGAGGAAAATTCCAATACAACGTAAAATGGGGAATTGACTTACAAAGCGAACACGAACGTTATCTGGTAGAAGAACATTTCAAAAAGCCTGTAATACTTACAAACTATCCGAAAGATATCAAAGCCTTCTATATGAAGCAAAACGACGACGGAAAAACGGTTGCTGCAATGGATGTACTATTCCCTCAAATCGGTGAAATCATTGGAGGTAGCGAACGTGAAACAAATTACGATAAATTATACAACCGCATTATCGAAATGGAAATACCAATGAAAGATATGTGGTGGTATTTAGATACCCGACGTTACGGATCGGCTCCTCATGCAGGTTTTGGCTTAGGTTTTGAACGGTTATTATTGTTCGTAACAGGAATGACAAATATTCGCGACGTAATACCTTTCCCACGTTATCCGAAAAGTGCAGATTTTTAATTGATGTGAATATTATCCCAAACAATTAAGAATCGTTTGTTGTGAATTGTATATTTAAATGATAGTATAAATTATAGATAGAGGCTCAAACAATAAAACCTCTCAGAAGTTCAATTATTACTATAGTAGCAATTTGCTTATACATTGTAATTAGATTATCTTTGTCTTGTACATTAACTTTAAGAATAAATACTATGCTTAATCATCCTTTAGACGATACCGATAAAAAAATTCTTGGAATGCTCATGGCTAATGCAAGAGTTCCCTTTCTTGAAGTAGCACGCGAATGTGGCATATCGGGAGCTGCCATTCACCAAAGAGTAAATAAATTAGAAGAATCGGGCATTTTCAAAGGTTCACATTATGTGATAAACGAAAAAGTTTTAGGCTATAATACCTGTGCATATGTAGGAGTACATTTCGAAAAAGGGAGTGTCTACAACAGTGTTATTGATGAACTCAATAAAATTCCTGAAGTAATTGAATGTCATTATACAACCGGAACTTATTCTCTTTTCTTAAAGATCTATTCCAAAGACAATCATCATTTAATGAAGATTTTAAACAATACCATACAACAAATTCCCGGTGTTTCAAGCACCGAAACATTCATTTCACTTGAACAATCAATTGACAGACAAATATCTATCAATTAAGTTAGACTATCTTCATGAGAACTAAATCGTTCGACACCTCAGAAAAAGCAGAAACATGCATTTTAGTCGGACTCATCAGCGACGGGGTTAAAGAAACACAGGTAAATGAATATCTTGACGAACTAGCTTTCCTAGCCGAAACCGCAGGTGCTATCACAGACAAACGATTTACGCAAAAAATGCGTCATCCCAATTCTGTTACCTTTGTCGGACAAGGTAAATTAGATGAAATAGCCATATACGTTAAAGCTAAAGATATCGATATAGCTATTTTCGACGAAGAGCTTTCTCCATCTCAATTACGAAATATTGAAAAAGTTTTGGGATGCAGAATATTAGATAGAACCAACTTAATTCTCGATATATTTGCACAACGGGCTACATCGGCCAATGCTAAAGTACAGGTAGAACTTGCCCAATGTGAATATTTCCTGCCAAGACTTACTGGATTGTGGACACATTTGGAACGTCAACGTGGTGGAATAGGACTAAGAGGACCAGGAGAAACAGAAATCGAAACCGACCGTCGTGTTATTCGCACCAAGATAGCAAATCTTAAAGAACAACTTAAAAAGATCGATCAACAGAAATCAACCCAACGCAAAAATCGAGGGGTTATGATGCGAATTGCTTTAGTTGGCTACACCAATGTTGGCAAATCGACCATCATGAATTTAATAAGTAAAAGCGAGGTTTTTGCTGAAAATAAACTATTTGCAACACTCGATACAACCGTTCGAAAAGTTGTAATAGAAAACCTTCCTTTTCTATTAAGCGATACTGTCGGCTTTATTCGAAAATTACCACATGGCTTGGTAGAGTCATTTAAATCGACACTCGACGAAGTTCGTGAAGCCGATTTATTACTCCATATAGTCGATATATCGCATCCAAACTTTGAAGAACAAATTAATGTAGTTCAAAAAACAATTGAAGAAATAGGAGCTTCCGATAAACCGATGTTTTTGGTATTTAATAAAGTCGATGCATTTACCTATACACAAAAAGATGCTGACGATTTGACCGAAATAACCAAAGCAAACTTCAGTCTCGACGATTTTAAGCAAATGTGGGTTGCTAAAAACCAAACTTGTGTTTTTATTTCGGCCAAAGAAAAACAAAACATCGAAGCGTTTAAAACGCTCGTTTACGATAAAATAAAAGAGATGTATATGATTCGATATCCACATGAACATTTCTTATATGAAATACATGAGGAATAAATAATGTAACGACTTGAATTATTTGATTTCCTTTTTTATTACTTGATATTTATGCAAACTATGCTTCCATTAGATTTTGTGACAAACATTGGTCATATTCCAAATTGTGACCATCAAAAACTATTGGATTCTTTAGTAACCAATTCGGTTGTAAGCATTCGAATTAATCCTGATAAAGCACTACCAAAAACAATTACCAACAAATTAGGACCAATCAGTTGGTGTAAAGAAGGATTCTATTTAGATGAACGTCCTGTTTTTACACTCGACCCTCTATTTCATGCAGGAAGCTATTATGTTCAAGAAGCTTCATCAATGATTGTGGGACATGCATTTTCACAATTATTTCCCGATACGAAAAATCTTAGAGTACTTGATTCATGTGCTGCACCGGGAGGAAAATCAACACAGATAGCTTCGTTGTTACACGAAAGTTCGCTCTTGGTTTCGAACGAAATAATTCGAAATAGAGCTATGATACTTTCAGAAAATATACAGAAATGGGGGTTATCGAATGTAGTAGTTACCAATGCTGATCCAAAACTATTCGGACAATTAAACGGATACTTTGATGCTGTAATAATAGATGCTCCGTGCTCCGGTGAAGGGATGTTTCGAAAAGACGAAACAGCTGTAAATGACTGGTCGTTAGCAAATGTGGCAAACTGTGTTAATCGTCAGAAACAAATTATTGGTGATTTATGGAATTCATTAAAAGATAATGCACTGTTATTCTACAGCACCTGTACATTCAATATAAAAGAAAATGAAGAAATAGCAGCATGGATCTGCAAAGAACTCGGTGCCGAGTCGATTAAAATATCTATTGATGAATCTTGGGGAATAACTCCTGTAGAATTATTGGGAATCCATAGTCTGAGATGTTATCCATATAAATGCAAAGGAGAAGGATTTTCGTTAATGGTACTCCGGAAAATAGCTACGAGCGAAAAATTCAGAGCTAATACTAGAGGGAAACACTTCTTTACGTCTGTACCTAAAACCATTGAATCGGAAATCAAAAACTATATAATAAAAGAAGATCATTCTTTTGTACAAAACAATATAGCTGACATTTATACATTTCACCAGTCGTTCGAAGCAGAAATAGCCCAAATAGGTAATACGGTAAAAGTTATCCACGCCGGTACACCGGTAGCTCAGGTTAAAGGTAAAGATATAATTCCAAATCCCGCATTTGCATTTTCTACAATTATTAACAAGGATGCATTTACCGTTTCCGAAATAACAAAAGAAGAAGCCCTACTCTATTTATCAAGGGGAACATTTGTTTTGCCCGGTGCACCAATCGGATGGTTGTTACTCATTTATGATTCAAATCCAATTGGCTTCGTCAAAAATCTTGGAAACAGAATTAATAATCCTTATCCGTTGGAATGGCGAATAAGAATGAATATTAATTAGTAATTCCAGAAAAACGATAATGCAATAATTCCATATTGTAACCTTCCCGGTAACTTTTTAAAAAATTATTCACCTAAGTATTGACTTGTATGTATATTATTTAGATATTTGCCTAAATATACAATCATCTATATGAATACGCTTTTTAAAGCATTAAATGACCCGACAAGACGCGAAATCCTTGACTTACTAAGAGAGAAAGATTTATCGGCAGGCGATATATCCGATCATTTTTCGATGAGCAAACCGAGTATTTCGCACCATCTCGATCTGCTTCGACAAGCTGAACTGGTTATATCAGAAAAGAAGGGACAGTTTATATATTACTCTCTAAACACTACAGTGATGGATGAGATAATATCGTGGTTTATGACATTTAAAAACAATAATAAATAAAGCAATAATAATATGGAAACAAAAGCTTTTATTAGAAAGGAAATACCATTGTGGATTATAATACTGCTTCCAATGGTTTATATGGTATTGGTGTGGAACAAATTGCCCGAACAATTACCTATGCATTGGAACGTGCAAGGACAAATAGATAACTATGGATCAAAGTGGATTTTTCCAATTATCAATGTAGTGATTTATCTGTTGATGTTATTGATTCCACAAATCGACCCATGGAAAAAGAATTACGAAAAGTTCGGTAAGTCGTATTATATCATACGACTGCTTTTGATGTGCTTTTTCAGTATTATATTTTCAACCGTTATAACTTCAGGTTTAGGTATAGCAATAAACATTGAACGAATTATTGTTCCAACACTTTTGGTTTTATTTATGGTGGTTGGTAACTATATGAGCACCCTAAGGTTCAATTGGTTTATTGGGATAAGAACTCCATGGACAATGACTAATGAAGATGTATGGCGTAAAACACACTTCTTTGCCGGAAGACTCTGGTTTTGGACTAATTTGATTGCATTACCTATTTCATTCTTATTCTCAAACCTAACACTATTTGTATTTTTCTTAACAATCGTAACGGCTATAACAATTGCACCCATTATTTATTCTTATTTGCTTTTTAGAAAGAATTCAAGTATGATGTAAACATGAGTAATTAGGAGTTATTGAAAAATGTTTACATTACAAAAAATAAGGAATATATTGAAATAAAAAGCATTTATATTTTGAACAAACCCAATGATTCGATAAAATAGATAACCCTTCTCTTATTTTGAGCATAGTGAGCCATTTTCTCTGTAGCATTCCGATTGAAACAGTACTTCTTCAGTTGATTTACAAATACTCCGATGTCAAACTATTGAATAATAATTTCTTTGTTTTTAATACAATCGCGTCCTCTGACTAAAATACTATAAATACCCGGTTGTAATCGGCAAATTTCATTTAATTTAATCTTCACCTGTTTTTCCATTGCTTCAACTTTACCTTCGCTAACTATTGTTCCCATACTATTAGAGATTAGTATAGTAATAATCTGACTCGATGGCACTTCAATACTAATAATCATATCATCCATTTTTGCAGGGTTTGGATAGACAAGCAATAACGTATCGTTCTTTGTATATTGAACAGTTCGAACATCGCTTATCGTCGTTGTACCATCAATATCGGTTTGTTTTAAACGGTAATATACCTGACCATTAATATCGTCATTATCGTAATAATCGTAATAATGTGTTTTAGTGCTGGTGCCGGCACCATTACAAGTATATATTTGTTCCCATGTTATTCCGTCGGTAGAACGTTCAAGGGTAAAAAATTGATTATTCAATTCGCTTGCTGTTGACCAAAGAATAAGAACTTTATCTTCTGAAATTGAAGCTTTAAAATTTGTAAGTTCAATTGGTAACGAACTTGTTCCATCTGTTGAACCAACTGTTTCGGGACTAAATGATGTTAAAGCGGTTGTTGAAACAATATAGCCGGTACCATCACCATTATCGTGAAAAGTTCCTCCTTTATTTGTCCATACTCCACTCTCGTAATGCACCGTTTTAAGATCGGTTCCCGTTCCTGCTATTTTACTTCTTGTTTTATTATTAAAATATAAGGTAACATTACAACTGGCATCATTACTCGGATCGCTTACCCTTGTAATATCCCAATATTCCACTTTACTCACATTATGAATACCGGCTCCGACATTAGATGAATTAGTTGATGCTGTGTAAAAATATTCTGCAGACATAGTTGTTGAACCATCAAATCCACCGGCAGTTGTAAAACCTATTTTTGCCCAAATACCGGATTTACCAACTGGAAAGTCGAACGATGTTGATCCTATTTTCTGCATTGGACCTTCAACATGCGATGCATCGGATCCCCCTGATGAAGTACCTCCACTATTTACCGTTAATATATTGCTCGTCGTTGTATATACAAAGCCATCGGTTAAGGTTAATGCACCGCCCACATTTACCGCTGCATTTAACGTAACACCTGTGGAACTTGAATTATTTATTGTCAGATTATTAAAGGTAAAGGTTGAAGCCATTGATTGGGCTGTTGAACCGTTAAAGGCAATGGTCGTTCCAGTTGTAGTCCAGGTACAGGCTGAAGCAGAGGTATTAAAAGAGCCTGCGACATTAATCGTTCCACTATTATCCAAAGTAATAGTATTTGACGATCGGGCTCCACTTATTATTAGATTATTATATGAACCGGCATATACCGTTTGAGTTCCTACACCATTATATTCAACCGTACCAACTGGAGTAGCAAAACCATTTGTAGCCCCAGCAAATTTTAAAGTTCCATTGTTCGTAACATCCGATGATGTTAATTTCGATCCTCCAACATTTTTAATAGAATAGGTACTGCAATCAAGAGTAGCCGATGTATCGATTGTGATTGAAGAACCGATATCTGTTCTAAAAGTATTATCACCGGTAAGGGTCACCGTTCCACCTATTTCAATTTTACATCCCCAAGCAGCTCCCGGATTAGCTAAATTTAGAGTACTATTTAGATGAAGGGTAAATGCACTGGTACTATTATAAAAATTACCACCTAACGATAAAGTTCCATTAACATATAAATTCCCATTATTTGTTTGAGCAGCACCACCTAATGAACATGTATTTCTACAAGTCCATATTCCGGTCATCTGGGTTTGATAGAAGTTTGAAGAACAATTCAAATTGTAAACATTCATTCCTAAACCTCCAGCCAATGTTTGATTGTATCCAAAGATGTAGGTACTGCTCGAATTATCGATTTGAGCTGAAGAATTATTGGTAAATAACATATTATCGGTAGCAAATTTTAAGCTGGCACAGGTTTTACCTGCGGTTCCCGTCCATGTTCCACCACTTGCAATTGTTATATTTCCGCTAAAAGTAATGTCTCCATTACAATTACCATCTAACTTAAAGGTAGCTCCGCTTGCAATGGTAAATGCATTGCTAAATGTTAATTTATTATAAATACCTCCATTATTAAAATCACCGATTCTTAACATTCCTGATGTTAAAACTAGATTTGTGATAGTTGTAGTTTTAATTGATGACGCTGAATTTGTTATCACAGCTCCCCAAGTATCGTTTAGTTCCAACTTATATAAGGTATTATCATTAGTACTTGATATAACATGTTCTCCATGACCATTAATTAACGTCACTTTACCCGATCCCGAATAAGTTCCATTACTTGTTAGGTTTCCAAAAACTTGTAAGGTATAGCCACCATCGGCAAGTACACCGGTTGGATCGATGGTTATATCGGTACAATTATGGACAGCAGTCATAGTAATTGTTTTACTGTTGCCGATATTTACAATATCAACATCGGTAGGATAACCTCCCCCAGCCGAACCGGCATATCCGGTTGTTGACCATGATGATGGACTGATCCAGCTTCCATTTGCAATTGAATAATAGGTAACCGGTGTAGCCACTGTTTGAGTACCTCCTGCTGTTGTACTCCCCGATTTAGTACCCGATGCGTAAAAATTAGCCGTTGTAAAAGCAGAAACAGAAATGGTTGAAGTATTGGTAGCTCCGGCAGCAACATCAATAGTAATCCAATAGTATTCGGTTGTTCCGGCTGTTAAAAGATGTGCAAGACCTGTAAACGAATGCGAACCTGCACCTTTCGACGCTGTGATACTTGAACCCAACGGTGTTGCACCATCAAGAGTATTAGTAGAATTGTACCATAATTTAAAGTTCGTTAAATCGGCATCAACAATTGATCCTGTTGTTGTAAAATCTATTTGCGTGAGCGAAGTATTTGCTGTAGCAGTCGATAAGGTAAATGCTGCAACATCTGTATTTGCCCAATTTCTACCAACATACGCTGCTGATGTTTGATTTGGAGAAGCAAGAGTTATAGTCGATGCAGGAATTTGAATTGTTTGCGTGCCTCCGGCGGTTATACTTCCCGATTTTGAACCGCTCACCACGGTAAGATCGGAAGTGGCAATTGAAGCAACGGTAATGGTATTTGAAACTGTTGCAGCTATCGACACATCGGTGGTTATCCATAAATAGCCTGTGGTTCCCGAAGTAATAGCTTGTGTCAAACCGGTAAATGTATGAGAACCCGATCCTAAACTACTTGTTATATCACTTCCTATTTTAGTTGCAGTACCAATAGAATTAGACGTATTATACCATAATTGGAATTTTGTAATATCTGCAGCAACATAGGTTCCGGAAGTCGTAAAGACTAAAGAAGAAATTTGAGCATCGGCCGATGAAACAGCAAAAGTAAATGCAGAAAGAGCTTGTTTCGTGGCACTTTGTGAAATATTGCCGCTTGACAACTGAGATGCCGATGCAAGTGTTATACTTGATAGCGACGGAACGTTAAACGCCGATGATACAACAGATGTTAATCCGGAACTGGTAAACGTAATAGTTGCTCCGCTTACCGAAGAACTGTAACCTGCTGTTAGATCGGTAAACGTTGCTGTTCCGGAAACTCCTGCTTTCGACGTTGTTCCCCCTATTGTCCATAATCCCGAAGTAGCTGTTGCAGCAATAGTTGCTGTACTTGTAGTAGCATTTCCATATTGATCTTGAATTACAACAACAGGTTGGGTCGCCAGAACTGCTCCATTAATATTGGGAGCTGTAGGTTGGGTATTCATTGATAATTTATTTGCAATACCTACACCTAAAGCTTGCGTTACCGAAGCATTGGTATAACCATTTGCAATAATAACTATCGATTTACTTCCATTTGATTGTAAAAGATTGGCCGGAGTTGATGCCGACGGTGTAAAGGTAATCTTACCCGATGAAGCTGTTGAATATCCGGCTGTTAGTGTTGTTCCTCCAATAGTGATACTTGTAATAGCATTTCTCCATGCAGCATTTTCAGTAAATGTAACATCAAACGCAGCATCAACTGTCGGGCTTGAAGCTGCAGTGAGAGTTGGTGGTGTTAAAATAAGCGTTTGGGTTCCTCCGGCATAGGCTGTTCCTAATTTGTTGCCCGAAGCAAACGTAAGTCCTGCTGTAGTTATTGCTGAAATTGTAATAGTTCTTAAAGCTGTTGGACTAGCAACCACATCGGATGTTATCCAAAAATAATAGGGACCACCAACAGCAAGATTTTGGGTCAGACTGCCAAATGTTGTTCCGCTTGTTATTGTTCCCAAGCATGTTGACGATGCAAACGTACTCGATGTTGACGTGTAATACAACTTATAATTTGTTAAATCTGTTGTATAAACAGCATTACCTGTATTTGCAAATACCACAGAATTAAGTGTTGCAGCTACATTTGCCACTGTTAGATTAAAACTATAAACAACATTATTTGTACTATTTTGAGTTATATTAGCAGTTGCAACAGCCGGATTTGAAGACGATAATGTTATAGACGATGCACTGCAAGAATTTGGATTAGCTCCTGTTCCACCATCGGTTGATGTTGTAATTTTGTTTGAACCCGGTGTTCCATTATAATAGGTTGTGATACTTGAACTCGAAGCTGTAACAGTTCCTACTCCACCGGTTGGAATACCTAAACCCGCAGCCTGAATATTTGCTCCGCCCGAAGGTAAATTATTATAGGTGAAAGCATATGCTCCTCCGGGATTAATTATTGAATATACCGTAGGATTAATCGTTGTTCCATTTGTAAAAGTACAAGAACTATTCAATGTTGCAGCCGTAAGACTTGTAACCGACGATACATAACCGGCTGCAGTGGCATTAATATAATCGCCAACAGCAACTTCGGAATTGGATGTATAGGTCAGACTGGTACTACCACTTCCTCCGGGATTGACAATACTATTAGTTCCTGTTAAATTTAAGTTTGAACCACCATATAATGTATTAGTTCCTACTTGTTTTGCAAAGATATTTCTTGCTTGGAAACAGCCAAAATTACTAAAGACAAAACCACTTCCATTATTTCCTGCCCAGATTGTTCCGGTAGCAGTAATTTTTGCAGAAGTATATGTTGCACTTCCGTTTATTAAGGTTCCGGTTGTAGAGGTATAAAAGATTGAAGCATTCCTTGTCGTTCCAAACGTTGCAATACGACCGATACTCATGGTACCATAATTGGTAACATTTCCACCATCGCTATTAAAATACAATCCTCCGGCAAAAGTCAAGATACCGGTATTTTGATTTGTTATTGCACTATTTTGACCTCCATACCAAGAATAGTTATCGGCCGAAACATTAACTCCAACCGTCATAGTACCATAATTTGACATTGCAGAACTTGTTGAATTCATATACAAACCTCCGCTCAATGTACATGAAGCACTAGCGTTGGTAGTCGACCCATCATATCCGTTATATATCGGAAAACTTGTATTGCCCGATTTCACTAATGAATATCCGTTTATGTTTTTACCAAGCGAAACCGATCCTAAGTTTTTAAACCCTGATGAAGATCCCGCATTAGATCCAAATTCTATACTACCTGACGATGTGAGCGATGCTCCAGATGATATTGAAACAACTGAAACCGAATTACCTAAACTTATAGAAATGCCATTTGTTGCATCATTGTTTCCTAAAGTAATTGAACCACCGCTTATATTAATCGTTGAACTTTGATTGGTATTCGCACTTAACCCTCCGTACATATACGTTTTTCCTGTACCGGCAAGGGTAAGAACGGTTGCACCGTTTGCTCCTAATCCGGTTATAGAAGGAGCATTCGATCCGTTTATTTTCAATGAATCGGTTGCTGAGCCTGCTGCCAAATTATTCGTAATGGTTAATGTTCCTTGTTGTAATGTTAATTGATTTATACTATTTCCACTTGCCCCAGCATCAATTGTAATTCCATATGTTCCTGAGCTGGTATTAAGTGAATTAATTGTCAATACATTACCCGTGCCACAAATCCGAACGAGACCTCCTGATCCAATTGTAATATTTGATAAGGTATTATTATTGCCGGAAATATATAATGTGCCGTTTACCGTGATTACATTGGAATTTGAATTACTGTTCCCACTAACACATCCATATGTACCACCATTAATGGTAGCGGTAGCTGTCGTAATTGTTTGACCGCAGGAACCTCCGCCACATTGCGAAAATCCATTTTTAGTAAATAGGAATAGGAGACATAATGTACATAAACCTATTTTAGTTAAAAAGTCGATACGTAGCATTGATAATACAAATCCTTTTGTACTACTACTTTTAACTAATCTAACTCTTTGTTTTAAATAGAACCCACTTCTCTGATTTTTCCCCAAGAATAAATCATCACACTTATTGCAAAGTATATCAACCCCCATCATTAGCCCCCAATCAACCTTTACTATTTATATACTTCCGCAATAGCTTTTATTTAATTTCGTATGTTACGAAAAAAGTACTTATTTGTTTCATATTTTCAACTACTCTGTACAAAACAGAAGCAATTGAATAATGTATCCTATTGATCACATTGCATTTGTAGTGTTAAAAAAATATGAATCATGTGTTATTTTACACGATTCATACTCTAATAATAATAAAATCAGTTAATTTATAAAGCAATATTATTATTGAATTATTACCCTTTTATTTAATACGGTGTTTGCTCCGCGAACGACAATTATATATGATCCGGCGTTAATTGTACATAGCTCTGAAAGATAGATTTTGATTTGATTATTAACAATTATAGTCTTAGTACATACATTTTCGCCTAAGATATTCGTTATGGATATATTTAAATTATCATTATTATGAGCTGAAATATATAAAATCATTTGATCTGATCTTGAAGGATTTGGATAAACATCGAATATTTGTTCATTTGAATTAAAATCAATGGAAATAATGGAACTTATGGTTGATATTCCATCATAATCGGTTTGCACCAATCTATAATATTCCGTTCCGAATAAGGTAGAATAATCATAATAGCTATAACTATTATTAACGGTACTCGTTCCTGCACCGTCGCAGGTAAAAATATGTTCCCAATTAATGCCATCACTAGAACGTTCGAGAGTAAAATAATCGTTATCGGTTTGGCTTGCTGTAGTCCAGGAAATAACAGCATGATTATCTAAATCTGTAGCGGTAAACGAGGTGAGTTCTATAGGCAATGAGCTGCTTCCGTCTGTCGACCCTACGGTTTCAGGGCTATACGATGTTAAAGGAGTTGTTGATGTTATGCTACCCGTTCCACTACCTAGATCGGTATATGTTCCCCCTTTATTAGTCCAAACCCCACTTTCGTAGTGAACGGTTCTTAAATCGCTTCCTGATGCTGAAATAACACTTCTTGTCTTGTTATTGAAATACAACGTGACATTACAACTGGCATCATTATTGGGATCGGTACCTCTGGTAATATCCCAATATTCTATTTTGCTAACATTATGAATACCGGTTCCAAGATTATTAGCATTGGTCGAAGCTGTTTTGAAATATTCTGCTGAAATCTCTGTTGTACCATCGAATCCTGTAAACGGAATAAATCCTATTCGTGCCCATACTCCTGATTTCCCTATTGGGAAGGTAAATGCAGTGTTACCTATTTTTTTCATCGGACCACTTACATACGACGCATCGGAACCTGATGTTGCTGTTGCTGTACTTGACAATGTAAGAAGATTTGTTGCGGTGGTATAGATATTTCCATCGGTAAGGGTTAATGTTCCGGTAATAGTAACTGCGGTATTTAAAGTAACCCCTGTAGAACTCGTATTATTAATGGTAAGATTATTAAACATTGTAGCTGTTGAGCCTGAAATTGCTTGAGCAGTCGAACCGTTTAACGTTATAGTTCCAATACGACCGGATGTAACATCCAAAGTTCCATTGTTTATAAAATCGCCGGTTACTGAAATATTGCGAGTAGTACCGTTGGTTGTAAGAGTAACATTCGAACCTATTGTTAGATTACCGGTAACGGTTGCATCTGAATTAATTAAACTTATTGTAGATGAAGAACCGGCATTGTCCATCGTAAAATTAGACAAAGTATGTTTTGATGGATCTATTTGCAAGCTATAGCTACTTCCATTATTACCAAATTCAAAGGTACTTGTAGAATTATAGGTTGGAGTATACGAGTTAAAATTATTTGGTGTCAATCCATTATTGATATACAACTTGCTTCCGGCATTTAAGGTTATTGCACATTGATAATTTAACGTTCCGGTTCCTGTTACATTTACTGTGCTGTTATTATCGAGAATAAAATTTGTACGGGCTTCAAACGATCCTGAAGGTAAATTTACCGTCACTCCGTTTTCAATTTTAACAATACAAACAAATTGTTGAGCTAAAAGTGTTTGTCCGGAAGTTGTATAATGTAAGGTAGACGTTGAGCTACATTGTACCCAGTCGGCTGATGATGTCAAGCTACCGTAAACATAAAGGTTGGCATTTGCATTCATTTTAAATTGAGCGGTATTAAGTGCATTTCTAATATACCAGATACCGCTTAACGAAGAATTGACTCCTAACGAAGTAAGATTATAAACACTCATACCCGTTCCGGCATCCATTGTCATGCTGTTATTTGCAATAATGTAGGTTGAATTTGAATTATCGATTTGAGCTGACGAGCTATTGGTGAATGCTGCATTCATTTTAATACTGCTGCATGTTTTGCCTGAAGTACCTGTCCACGATCCACCGTTTGAAATAGTGATGGCACCGTTAAAGGCTATATCGCCCGAACAGTTTCCATCAAACTTTACCGTTGTTCCACTTCCTACAGTAAATGCATTTGTGATGGTAAGTTTATTGTAAACAGCACCATTATTAAAATCACCTATTCTCAACATACCGGCAATGAGCGACAGATTAGAAAGCGTTGTTGTTTTGACCGAAGTAGCTTGATTTGAAATAACTGCCCCCCAGGTATCGTTCAATTCTATTTTATATAAACTATTATCGTTTGTACTGGTAATTTGATGTTCTGCATAACCATTAACCAAACTTATTTTACCGGAACCTGAATAGGTTCCATTGCTTGTTATGTTTCCCATGATTTGCAAAGTATTACCACCATCGGCAAGCGTGGCACCGGCATCGATTATAAGATTTGTACAGATTTGAGAACCCGTTAATGTTACGGTATTGGAATTACCAATATTAGCAATATCCACATCGGTAGGAAATCCTCCTGCAGCAATGCCTCCATAGCCTACAGTCGACCATGTTGCATTTACATTCCAGTTACCATTTACTCTTGAATAATAGGTAACAGGTGTAGCAATTGTTTGTGTTCCTCCGGCAGTTGTGCTTCCTGACTTAGTACCCGAAGTTAAGGTAAAATTAGCAGTGGTAAATGCAGAAACGGTGATAGTTGCCGCATTCGTTGCGGTGGATCCAACATCAATGGTAATCCAATAATATTCAGTAGTTCCCATGGTTAAAGTATGAGCCAAGCTTGTAAACGAATGCGATCCTGCTCCTTTTGAAGTTGTTATATTTGAACCGATTTGAGTAGCTCCATTTAAGGTATTTGTAGAATTATACCAAAGTTTCATAGTCGACAAATCGCCATCAGCAACACTTCCTGTTGTTGTAAAATCTATTTGCGAAAGGCTGGTATTGGCAACAGATGTAGCTAAGGTAAACGAAGCGATATCGGTTGAAGTCCAACTACGACCAATAATTCCCGTAACTGTTTGATTCGCTGATGCAAGAACAACAGCAGGAATAGCAAGAACAATTGTTTGTGTACCTCCGGCAGTAGCACTGCCTGTTAAACTTCCTCCCGATAACGTAACATTTCTTGCTGATAAAGCCGAAACGGTAATTGTATTCGAAACCCTAGCATTTGCTTGAATATCGGCGGTAATCCAGAAATAACCTGTGGATGATGAATTTATGGTTTGCGTTAAACCCGAAAAGGTATGATTGCCCGTTCCAAGTGATGTTGTAATGTCTGAACCTATTTGAGACGCTGAGGAAAGATTATTAGACGTATTGTACCATAATTGATATTTTACAATAAGAGATGCAGTATCGGTTGTTGAAAAAACCAATTGATTAAGGGTTGCAGAAGCATTCACCACAGCTAAAGTAAATGCAGATAAAGCATTCTTAGTTGTGTTTTGAGTTACATTTCCGGCAGCAACTTGATTAGCCGAAGCTAATGTTACACCAATACATGTTTGAGAATTGGTACAATAGCTTAGGTTTGCTCCTACAGTTCCTGAAAGATGGTCGGTAGCTGTCGAAGCATGGCAAAAATCGAGGAATGACGCATCGTTGCAGATTGTACCGCTGTTATTGTTCCACGAAGATCCGGCAACGGTAATTTTTGCAATTCCACCGGAACCTGCACCTGTTAAAGTACCGGTATTGGTAAAGTTGCCGGTTATAGCCATAACGGTATTGCAAGCAACATTACAACTACCGGCATTCGAGAAATTACCTCCAATTGTTAATCCGGAACTAATTGCCACTGTTGCTCCTGAGGAAATAGTGAAATTTCCATTAATAGATGTAACCGAAAACGTTTTTGTTCCACCCGAACTGAGCGTTAGATGATGATATGTTGTAGTTACAACGGTTTGATTTCCATTATAATTATAATTCACCGTATTACCACTTGCAGAAGCGGTAATGGTACTGATACCTACAGCACCGCTACATCCTATATTTAACGTTCCGGTAGCTGCGTTGGTAAGACCACCGGTACCTGTTAAAGCAGATGTGATCGATAACGTACCGTTATTCGTCAAAGTAACACCGGTAACGGTAACATTTGGAATAGAAAATGATCCGCTAAGAGCTTGCGAGTTTGTTTGAAATGTATACACTCCCGAACCTGCGGTAAATGTTGCATTGTTTGTTATTCCACCGGCACATGTAATTGCTGAATTTCCGGAATTATTCCATATAGCACCAGAATTTACGGTTACCAATCCGGTAAAGGTTTTTGTTCCTGTTGACGATGATATAATCAAGCTACCGCTTGTTCCACCACCAACAGACGTAGTACCGGAAACGCTTAAAGCATATCCGGCAGCGGTAAATGTTGAACCGTCACCAATAGAAAGATTTCCATTAATAGATAAACCTACAACCGTTGTAGCAGAAGCGGTTCCACTCAACAATAGATTTCCACTTATGGTAGTCGTTCCTGCTTGTAACGTTTTTGTTCCACTACCGCTTAAGGTTATATTGTAATAATTGTTTGAAGCAACGGTTTGACCGGCACCGCTATAATTTACGGTACTTCCGGTTGCAAGATTTCCAATTGTAGGAGCAGTTGTATTTGCAATTGTTAACGTAGCATTATTAGCAACATCGATAGCAGGAGTCGATAAAGCATACGAAGATGGAATGGTAAAATTACAAGCATTGGTACCATCGCCAACAACAACTTTCGAACTTGAACCCGAAACGGTCCAAGCGGCACCAATTGTTGGAGTTGCATTGTTCCTTATATAATAGATAATATTTGCAGTTGTAAAGTTAGAAGGATTAGTACCCGAGCCATCGGTATTTGTCCCCCAATTGGTCAAAACATCAAGATTGCCGGTTGATTTTGAATAGTAAACAGTGCTGCACGATGCATTAACCGTCGATCCCGTTGCACTGATTGAACCTGCCGTAACAGAAGGAGCCACATAACAGTTACGATCGTAAACGGATGAAATGGTGAGAACGGCAGAACCTGCTTTTGATATAGCACTTGAACCGATTCTAAAATTTGGAATGGTGAGATTATAATTAGTAGTGATGGTCTTTGAAATGCCGGTCATGATAAAATAACCGCTTTGAGTACCGGCACCTATAGCACCACTTTCCCAACTTGAATTATATGTTATATTACCCCCAACGGTTACCGTACCAGCATCGAGTTTTATGCCTTCAGTAGCCGGTACCGATGTTGTCTTAACATTGCCAATAGAAAGATTTCCAACAATAGAAAGTGTTGCATTACCTACAATTAAACCTGATTCTTGACCTGATGAATACGAAAGGTCGCAGTTGCCATTTATGGTAAGATTATGACCGTTAAGATTGATAACACTACCATTTATTAAGGTTGCGTTATTACACGATCTATCGGCGTCTAAAGAAATGGTTTGCCACCAATTATTAAAGGTGACATTATCGCCTGAGCCCGGAATTCCATTTGGTGTCCAATTAGTTGCTGTTCCCCAACTACCGCTGCCAGTATTGAACGTATAGTCCGTACCATAGCTTGTCGTAGTTACTGCGATTAATAAACCAACAATAAAGATTCGTTTTCTTAAGATTGTTGATTGACAATCTTGAAGTATAACCTTTCTCATCACACACCTCCTATCAATCTTATCCGTCTAAAATATACATGATCTAATAATTTAGTTAAACATTATAAATTGAAACAGTCCCGCTTACTGTTTATGCTATTTAAACGCATAAAACAAATGATTTGTTACATGATAACGGTTGAAACAATTATTTTAAATATCAAACATGAATCATTATCTTTGCTTAGAATTTTTCAAACACAATAGAAATGAAAATAGCAGTAGATTTTGATGGAACCATAGTTGAACATAGATATCCTGAGATAGGAAAACCGATGTTATTTGCTTTCGAAACCTTACGCGAATTACAAAAGCAACAACACGATCTGATTCTATGGACATATAGAGCCGGTAAGGAACTTGAAGAAGCAGTGGCCTATTGCGAACAAAACGGAATAGTTTTTTATGCGGTGAATAAGAATTTCCCCGAAGAAGAGTTTGACGAAGCAACCATAAGTCGAAAAATCAATGCCGAAGTTTACATCGACGATAGAAACGTAGGGGGATTTCCCGGATGGAGTAAAATATGGGAAATGCTTAATCAAGGCGGATTGCTTGATCAGCAAGAAGAGTTAAGATTTGTAAAAGAACAAATGGGTCAGGAATCACTCTGGAAACGAATTTTCGGAAGTAAATAATTATTGGTTACAATGATTGCAATGCAAAGTGAAAGTTCAACATTTGTAGATGTCATTTTGCCACTTGCAACCGGAAGCACGTTTACCTATTCCGTACCTTTAGAACTGGTAAATACGGTTGCAATTGGAAGCCGGGTGATAGTTCAATTCGGTAAACGAAAAGTATATTCGGCCATTGTTAAACAGATACACCGCAACAAACCGCTTCATTATCAAACAAAAGACATAATATCATCGCTCGACGAATATCCCATTGTAAACAAACACCAATTGCAATTCTGGGAATGGATGTCCGATTATTATATGTGTTCATTGGGCGAAGTATATAAAGCCGCCCTGCCATCGGGCTTAAAACTCGAAAGCGAATCGAAAATAATTGTCAACCCACAATTTACCGAAAACGAACTGTTATCGGAAAACGAACTTCTTGTATTCAATTGTATTGCTGTTCGAAAATCGGTTTCGATTGATGAATTGGCAACCCTTGCTGGAATAAAAAATGTACTGAATCCCCTTAATGTACTCGTTTCGCTCCATGCAGTATTTATCAGCGAAGTAGTTAGAGAAAAATATACACCTAAAACTGAAGTCTATATTGATGCAGGAGGCGACATTACCGATTCCGATTTTGTAAATGGTGTATTCGAAACGCTTTCGAAAGCAAAGAAACAACAAGAATTATTTTTACAGTTTATACAGCTTTGTTTTGAACGAAACAAAAATCCTGAAAAAGAACTAATTTCAAAGAAAGACCTGTTGGCAAAACCAACAGCATCGGTTGCTGCTTTAAAAGGATTGGTCGAAAAAGGGATATTAGTCGAAATTGAAAAAGAAACCGGACGGTTAAAGCCCGGCGAATTCGATGTAAAAGCATTGAAAGAACTAAATCCTTATCAAAAAGAAGCAATAGACTCTATTCGAAATTCCTTTGAAGAGAAAGATGTTGTGTTGCTGCGGGGAGTAACGGCAAGTGGCAAAACCGAAGTATATATCCATCTAATGGCACAGGCCATAGCCGAAGGGAAACAAGTGCTATACCTGCTACCTGAAATTGCGTTGACGGCACAAATAATCAATCGATTGACTTCGGTGTTTGGAAATCAAGTTGGAGTATACCATTCCAAATTCAACGATTCGGAAAGAGTTGAAGTATGGAATAATGTTTTGCTTTCTAATGACGAAAAAACCTATAAAATAATACTCGGTGTACGTTCGTCGGTTTTTCTTCCCTTTAAAAACATAGGGTTGGTTATAATTGACGAAGAGCACGAAACATCATACAAACAATTCGATCCGTCGCCCCGCTATAACGGACGCGATAGTGCGGTGATGTTGGCACGGTTGCATGGGGCGAAAGTCTTAATGGGAACGGCAACGCCGGCAGTCGAAACATTTTTCAATGCCAAATCGGGTAAATACGGATTGGTTGAATTGACACAACGACATACCAATGTAGCGATGCCATCGATAATCATTGTCGACACCAAAGACGAAACACGTCGTAAACGGATGCATTCACACTTTTCGGCAACGTTGCTCGATAAAATGAAACGTGCCTTGGATAAAGGCGAACAGATTATACTATTCCAAAACAGACGAGGATTCTCTCCCTATATAGAATGTCACGATTGCGGAACCATACCGCAATGCATACACTGCGATGTATCGCTTACCTTTCATCGTCATTCCAATAATCTGGTTTGCCATTACTGTGGTTATCAATTACCAAACAATTCGAAATGCGTAGCATGTGGAAGTCCGAAAATGGAAACACGCGGATTTGGAACCGAAAAAATTGAAGACGAAGTAGCTTTATTCTTTCCCGAAAAGAAAATCGAACGAATGGATCTTGACTCTACACGAGCAAAACATGCCTATTCCGAAATAATAGCACGATTCGAAGCTCGTGAAATAGATATACTCGTTGGAACACAAATGATAACCAAAGGACTCGATTTCGATAATGTGAGTCTGGTGGGCATACTTAATGCCGATACAATGTTAAATCAACCCGACTTTCGTGCCTTCGAAAGAAGTTATCAATTGATGACCCAAGTAGCAGGACGAGCAGGTAGGAATAAAGATCAAGGCGAAGTGGTTATTCAAACAGCCAATCCGCTCCATCAGATTTTGAATGATGTTAAAGAATCCGATTTCAAACATATGATCGATTCGCAGTTGATAGAACGACAACATTATGGATATCCACCCTACACCCGGTTAATCCGCCTTACGGTAAGACACAAAGACCTGCAAAAGGTTGAAGACGGATCGAAAGCCTTGGCACTCTATTTACGAAGTCAATTGGACAAACAAATATTAGGCCCCGAATTTCCACCCATATCGAAAATCCAAAATCTTTTTCTAAAAAACATACTGATGAAAATCGATAAGAGTCAGAATTTATTGGCCTCAAAGCACTTTTTGAAGCAATGTATCGAGCATCTTCAAAGTCAGGAACAATTTAAATCGGTCGATGTCGTTATTACTATCGATCCATATTAGTATTATAGGATTTTTGCTTGTTTTTTCAGCATTTTATGCATAATCTTTCACAAAAATTCAATACTTTTGGTGTTCGTTTTTTTGAATACAGATAAAGATAATGGCAATCGAAATAAAAGAGGTTGAAACCCCTCAAGAGATAAAGGCTTTCGTTAATTTCCAATTCAAACTTTACAAGAAAGAAAAGATGTGGGTACCCCCCATGAAAATGGATGAAATCAGCAGTATCAGTGCTGACAAAAATCCTGCTTTTGGATTCTGTGACACCAAATTCTGGCTGGCATATAAAAATGATGAAGTAGTTGGACGAATTGGCGTTATAATCAACCGTCGTGAGAATCGTGATGTTGAGAAAAAAGTAGCCCGCTTCACCCGCATAGAATTTATAAACGAACTGGCTGTTTGTAAAGAATTGCTCGACTGTGCCGAATTATGGGCCAAGTTTATGGGCTGTGAAATAATCCACGGACCACTTGGCTTTGCCAATTTGGATCATTCGGCAGTATTAATCGAAGGACACGAACATCTTCCATCGGTGGCATCGGAATGGCACATGCCATATTATAAAGAACTCATTGAAAAATGCGGCTATATTAAAGAAATGGATTGGGTTGAATTCCGCCTTACCTTGCCCGATGTTATTCCCGAAAAAGTTGTTAAAATAGCCGAACTTGTAAAACAAAAAATGGGCGTTACCGTTCGATCGTTCAATAATTCGAAAGAAATGATGCCTTATGCCGACGAAATGTTCAACCTATTGAATGTAGCGTTTGCCGATCTTTTCGGATTTGTGCATCTTGACGAAAAAATGAGAGCATTTTATATCAAAAAGTATGTTCCGATATTAAGTGCCAAGTTTATAAAACTGGTATTCGATAAAGAAGGAGTGATGATAGGATTTATTATCGGATTGCCATCGTTGTCGAAAGCAATGCAGAAAGCAAAAGGCAGTCTGTTGCCATTTGGTTGGTGGCATATAATGCAAGCATATAAGCATTGCGATACAATCGATCTGTTGTTGACAGGAATGGATCCACGTTTACAAGGTCATGGTTATGCAGCTATACTTATGGTTGAAATGCTCGACACAGCTAAGAAAAACGGAGCACGATGGGCCGAAACAACCGGAATGATCGAAACAAACGTTAAAGCCATCCAGAACTGGAAAAGCTACGAACATATTCAACATAAACGCAAACGTTGTTTCATTAAAGAAATTTAATATGGCTACCGAAAAATTAAGCTATTCGAAAGCACTAGCCGAACTCGAAGATATTGTTGGAAAAATGGAAAACAACGAATTCGAAATTGACGAACTTACCGATAAAGTAAAACGCGTTGCCGAATTAGTGAAATTTTGTAAAGAAAAACTCCGAACTACCAGTACCGAAGTGCAAAAGATCTTTGACGGAATCAATGAAGAGTAGTTTTTAGTTCTTGCAACAAATTAGAAGCAGGAGACTAAAAACCCGGAGGGTTATTTTGAATACGGTAAGGATACAGAAACGATTCTTATCGAGATTACGTTTTTTAGATACTTAATAAAATCTAATCTTCTTTTGCCTTGAAAGGTTATAGTTGCTATTTTACATAGCCTCAATCATGTATTTGACATTCTAAAATCACAATTTAGTATACCCCATCCAACGTAAAATTCAATACTTAAAACGCAGAACGCTGATAGTTCACGCTAGCCGATTACCAATACAGCCTTACAATAAGCTATTTAGAGTTATTATAAATTACAAAAACAATATATCAATATTCTTTTCGAATTAAATTGTTGTATCTTTGATATACAATACAAATAGTTATGATATTAGATTTAACAGATACGTTTATTACTAAATTATGGGATAAATCACCTTTTATTGCAATAATGCTTCTTGCAATAGTAGCAACAATTATTATTGTAAGAAAAATTGACAAGTTTTTATATAAGCAAATTGATCCATTAGAACAAACAATTAACAATCATTCAGAAATATTAAAGAAATTTGAAGAACATTCCGATTGTTTAGCACATAAAGAATCAATCAAAATTATTGACAACAAATTGAATGCGATAATAATAATACTTGCATCAAAATTCCCTGATACTGCTCCTCAATTAACAATAACTCATAGCCCAAGGCAACTAACTGATATAGGAAGAAAACTATATAAAGATAGTGGTGCAAGCAAAATGCTAGAAGAAAATATTGACTATTTTATAGAATCACTTAATAAATTAGACATTAAAACCGCTTTTGACGTTGAAACCCAATCCTTAAGTTTGCTTTTAACATCATCAGATATGCCAATATTCGTAGATATAAAAAACTGGGTATATAACAATTCTGAATTTGAGGGAATAAATATAACATTCAGCGAAGTATGTTTTGTGTCAAGCATTGAGTTAAGAAATGAATATCTTAAAAGGAATCCTGAAATAGAACAAAATCGATTTAAATAAAAAGGATTTCCTTTACTTTACCTAAATGAATAAATGGATAATAAAAACGATATCTTATGATAGTATAATTCAATTCTATAGCTGTTTCGAATCATTGATTGTGGTTTTTTAGTTACCACGGCTTGAAAACCATAGTAACTGAAAAATATCTGACTGTGGCGAAATACTATATTAGATTATTTTGAGATCTTCAATTTCGCCACGCAAGAAAGTTATTTTTGTAGTCTATTGTGGCGATGATAAGCTGAATATAAAATTAATAGTATACTTCGCCACCGAGTACTAGTCATATTCTACCCCTACATAAAACGTCATGATCATTACAACTCAAAACTAAAAATTATAAACTAAAAACTCCTAATAGCTTCCATTAAATTTTCTCAAAAACCACTCAGCACTCATCAGGAGTAGCAGTAAGAAAAAGAAAACGGGAAAATCGACCAGCTCTTTCATTGCTTTATCGAAATGCGAGATAGGTTTAATATCATTATTCTTCAACAGTTCGTCGGCTAGCCTATCGGTTTGCGAGGGCAGATACATTTTACCACCACGGCTTTCTGAAAGAGCAAAGAGTTCGTTATGTTTTGCAACAATATTTTCGCTTTCAATAGTAACAGGCAACACCGTAAAGGCACCGGTTGAAGTGAGCGTTTTACCGTCTTGTTTTACCGATGCTACAAAGCTATAATCGCCTTTGGGGAAAATGCCGGCATTCAAATTGTAAGCCTTAGTAGTTTTAGAAAATACAAAAGGGAAAGAATGACCTTTTGTATTTGTAATATTTATAGCTATTTCAGGTGAATTAATAAGCTCGTAACTATCGTTGTAGAGCTCGGCATCAATAGTTACCGGCTCGTTTTCCTGAAATATTCTGGGCGAAGTAGTCACAAACTTTGTTTTCTTAAAGTTTAAAGCCAGATAACTTGCAATTTTTCCAACAAAACTATCGAACAATCTAAAATTACCAGTTGTTTTGTATGCCGCCAGACGCCATTTCCAAATACCCTCGCCCAAGAGAACAGCCGTTTTGGTTTCGTTATGGTTAAAAAATAACAACAACGGTTTATCGGTCTCAATGGCATTGATTTTTTGATATGCTAAAACGGTAGCATTCGTAGCGTTGAACGAAGCATAGGGTGTAGCCAAAGGTTGACATTGTTCAAGAAACGATTTTTCGTCGTCTATTTCGAAAAGAGGAAAGCTTTGATTGATCTTAAACTGAGTTTCGTCGTAGCCGTTTATGCGTGAAGTAGTAACCAAACCGGGATACATTCCATTTATTTTCTGCAAATCGGTTTGCGTACCGCACAGTATCAAAACCGGAATATTTTCCTTAATAAGCGACTGTGCCAATAGTGTGGCAGCATTCAACTTCGATGGCAGCTGCGAAAGAATCACCAGATTATAATCAGACACTTTAGGTAGGGCGTCGAACACCGATTTTTCGTCAATCGAATAGTTGGCATTCGTTTCGAGCGAACGTTTTACAGCACCGATATCAGGATTAGGAGCGTTGTAAACGATAAGAATTTTCTGTTTGTTTTTCAAAACCTCAATTACAAAATCCTTGTTATTGTTAGAGTAGGTCAATTCTTTTGCAATAGCTGAAGCAACAATACGATAATGATGGATGCCGGCCTTTTCGGGTTTCAATTGCATGGCGATACTCAAAAATTGCTCGTCGGAGGAAAAGGTCACCGCCTTTGAAAACACTTCGTTATCGCCTTCTTTAACCGTAATCTTTGTATTTTCGTTTTTAACATGATTGCCTTTCAACTGTATTTCAACCGGAACAACATCACCTTCGAACGATATCTGATTATGTTTCACTCCGGTAATCGACAAATCGCGAGGGGCAACCGTATCGCCCATGGCAATGGTGTAAACAGGGGCTTTTATTTCTTTTGAATCGGCAGCATATGCCGGCGAAGCTCCTCTATTATAAATACCATCGCTCGCAATAACAATGGCTCCAAGATTGTAATTGGCATAGGTTGTTGATAGGTGCGAAAACAATTCGCCAAAATCGGTTGCTTTGCCGGTATAGTTGCAAGCGTTAGTATCGGTGATTTTAGAATCGAAACAAAGCTCCTTAACGGTAAATTGCATGCTGAGCTTGTTCTTTAACTCTTTCATCTTTTGTTGAAAAGTAGTTCGGTAAAATGTCGAGTCTTTATTTAATATAATAGATTCGGAATTATCGTGGGCTATAATAATGATGGGTTTTTCAATAGTTTTGTTCGATGATTGTAAAAAGGGTGAAAGCAAGAAAAATGCCATTAAGCTTACCACAATAAAACGAAAAGCTACCATTAATCGACGAACCGTCAACGATACTCCATCAAAATTTTGATTGTTGCCATAGAGCAACCAGCTATACGCCGCACCCACTGCCACACATATCGGTAACAACCAGAGGGAATATTCAGTTACAATAGCAAACAAATACATTTTTCAGCTTTTAAAGCAAAAGTAAGATTTTATTACGAAGCTTCGGTATGTTTTTAACGAAATATACAATTCGGCGGCAAAGGTTCAAAGTATTAATACTCGGTTTTTAAATACTCTTTTCAAATAAACCTTAAACAATAGCAATATGTTGTGCCAAAAAAGAACCATGTAAAAGGAAAAACAGCAAAAGTAGCTAAACAACCGGTCGGAAATGCATAGTGAACTGATGTAAACGGAAATTGACATTAGGAAAATCGTCATAGCACTAACCGAAACGTATGGTGGACTCAGTGAAATCGTGTCGGCGTTAACCGAATCGTTCGGTGGACTCTTGTAAGACATCATTGCACTGAAAGAAACGGATGGTGGACTCTGTGAAATCGTGATTGACACGACCGAAACCTATGGTGAACTCTTGTAAAACACCATTGACACGTCCGAAACTCATGGTGGACTCTTGTAAAACGTCAATGCACTGCCTGAAACGTATGGTGAACTCTGTGAAATTGCGATTGACACGTCCGAAACCTATGGTGAACTCTTGTAAAACACCATTGACACGTCCGAAATCAATGGTGGACTCTGGTAAAACGTCATTAATACCCTTGAATTGTTTAATCCCGTCCCTTTTTGCAAAGACGTGCCAGATTTTAAAAATCTGGCACGTCTCTCCTACCTTGGAAGGATTAACGATTAATCAAGACACCCTCCCTTTCCTCGTAATTCGTAATTGGTAATTCGTAATTAATTTACAATTCATCCTTCCCCTTTTATAATTAAAAACACCATTTCCCGTCATTCGTCATTGATTTTCGACCCTTCGTCAATAATATTAAAAAAAACAGTGAAATAATTTTGAAGTGTGAAAATAACCATCTAATTTTATTTCATACTAGTAGAAAACAATCAATTGAGAACTTAATAATAAAGTATAAAGAGTATAAATTTAATAATGCAAAAAAATGAACACTAGACAAAATTCCAAGTTTACAACAGGGCATCGTATGCTCGATTTTCTGCTAAACAATGCAGCAGTTGTAACGGTTTTAGCCGGCTTTGCCGTACTTCAAACCTTGTTAACCAACCTTTTGGCACAAATAGATGTGCTCAGACAGAAACAGCAAACCAAGAAGACGGGTTTGTTATTAAAAAAGAAGAAAATGAAGATGCAAATGATTGCTGATGCATTGCAGGCAAGCAGTGCAATTGTTGCCTATGCATCGTCGATCGACGACGACATTTTGGCTCACTCGGCCCACTACGTAACATCCGACTTTGTTAAAGAGTCGGATGAACGTTGTAAGACCGATTGTCAAGTCGTGTATTCCCTAGCTGAAAAGTATTTGGATCAATTGGCAGTTTATAATTTTACCGCCCAATCATTAACTACATTCTCAACCGATATCTCTACGTTTGTTACAATTCTTAATAGCCCTAAAGAATCGAAAAAAGATGGGGTACAGCAAACAAAACAAATGAAACAATTGGAAAAACAAGTGCAAAAATGTTTTTCTAAGATGGACATTATTGTAGAAACGATAAGATACAGCAATCCCGATTTCTATTCGGCTTACCATACTACCCGTAGTATTGAGTATCATAAACATTCATTAATGGTAAAGGGTAAAATTAGCGATGCAGATGGTCATCCTATAAATGGTGTGCATCTGAGTTTTGTGTTAAATGGTAAGGAAATACTTGCCAAGCTTACCGGCATCTCGGGTGGATTTGCAATTAAATCGATTCCCGAAGGTACGTACACCGTTACCATTACGAAAATCGGATTTCAAAGCCAAACCATTACCGTACATATTACTCATAGCGACCTTGCAAAGGTAATGGTTGCTTTGGCGAAGATGTAAGAAAGAGTTACAAGACTGTAGCTTAGCGGTTGAAATAACAGCGAAAACTATGAATGTTGAAGAACTGAAAACTTTTTATGAGGGGGCAAACTTATGATCTGCCCCTTTTTATTTCAGTTAAAACCAATTAGGCTTATGTTTATAAGTAGGTCCATGTTCTGACAAAATCGGCTAATTCTAATTAGATTATAGTTAGAATATTCAATATTCTTACAAAATATGGTTCAGTTCTAAAATTAGCAGCAATTCTTATTCACACCAAGCTAGCCCAACAACGATTGAAAATTAATCCTGAAGGGTTTGAATGTGAATAACCCCGCATGCAATGCGGGATTACATGCCGAACAGTATTTCCTAACCACAGAGTAGTTGAACGGCTTCACTATTTCTGATATCCAATTGAATAGCAAGAACAAATTCAAACCTTTCAAACCCTTCAGGCTTAAAAACAAGTATTTTAATTACATGCAAAAAAGGAATATAAAAGAACAAACATCTATGTTCATTGAGTAATTGATTCAGAAACATCCATCAGACGTGTTTTAGTGTATTATACACTATTAATAGCATAAATATGGGAAAAATATACCAAAATAATCTCAAAAACAGTTTTTTTTCTAAAAAATATATTTACATTTGTTCCCATTAAATATTAACCGAAAAATAATTAAAATTTAAAAATCATGAAAAAACTATTAATTTCTATCTTATTCGTAAGTGCACTTTTCACTTTCAACAGTTGTAAAAAAGATCAACTGGTTACTGTAACAGGAACTGCAACTGGTAACGTTACTGATTATACTTCTAATGCACCGATTGCTGGAGCAGTTGTATCGATTGTTGTCGATTCTGCTACTACAATTAAAGCTACAACATCAGCAACCGGATATTACAGTTTAGCAGGAATCCCTTTGGGCGATCATATTATGAAGATTACAAATACAGGATTCGCTACTGAAGTTGTAACAATTACAGTATTTCAAACGGCTGCTGTAGCAAAAACAAAAAAAGAAGCTACAACAGATATTGCAGTTGCCAATGATATTGCTTTACATCCAACTACCGGTAAAGTAACCGGACAAGTAACCGATGTAAACAATAAACCGGTAACAGGAGCAACAGTAACGGTATTAGTAGGTGTTGAGCCATTATATACAGCAACAACCGATGCAAACGGTATGTATACTTTAGCTAGTTTACCTGTAGGTAAATATTTCACCGTAACAGCAAACAGTGCTGATGCTTCAGGTTCAAGTTCAGTTTCAGCATCAGATTTAATTCAATTTACAGCAAAAAACACTGATATTCAAATTTCAGCAATGGCTTTAAGTTTGATTAACTATCCTGGTATTGGATCTGGTTCATTTGCCGATACTACAACAAGTATCGTATTAACATTCTCTGAAAACTTAAATGATGCAATTACAAAACAATTAGCCGGTCCTGATTTCATTTCAATTTCTAAAGGAGGTACTAAAGTATTAACAACTGCAACTATTAATGGTAGTACCGTTACAATAACATTTGTTGATGCTGCTGCACATTTATCAAGTGGCTCTAATTATACTATTAATTATTCAGTATATGCTTCTTCAACTAAGAACACTTCAGGTCACGTAACTATTACAACCAAAGAAGTTTCAGCAGTAAGTGCTATTGTTCCTCAAATTGTTTGGTCACCGGCAGTAGTATCACCATATTCGGCAAATAAATTACAAGTAACAAATCCACAAACGATCACCAACGGAACTATTACTTACGACATTTATAGAAAATATAAAGATGGAACAAGCAATACAACCGATTTTGAATTTTTCCAATCAATGTTTGGTTCATCTACCGTTACAAATGTATTTGGATTAAATATTGGCGATATCGTTTATGTTAAAGCTACCGTTACAGGAACAGATGGCAATAAAACTACTGCTATATCTAATTCAGTAACTATATACTAATATTCATTTACAATACATTAAAAGGCTGTCTATAACTTAGACAGCCTTTTTTTGTACCCACTAGTTTGTACTTAACGTTAGCATTATCAGAACTGAATGCTAGTGCTGATAATGTTAACGTTAAGTCCCCACTAGCGGTAATAAAACTATTTGATAAAAAATAAAAGGATACATATGCGTTTAAATTCTTATTTTTGTATTATCAAAATAGAAATATGAGACAAGACATTAACAATAAGATAATTAATTATCTTTCTCAATATAACCCCACTAGAATTGGGATATTCGGATCGTATGCCAGAAATGAAGACAATTCTCAAAGCGATATAGATATACTTATTGATTTCCCAGAAAATATAAGTCTATTTGATATTGGTGGAATTAAATACGATTTAACTGAGATATTACAAAGATCGGTAGATATTGTTTCTGAACGAGGATTAAACAAACGTTTAAAAGAATCGATACATAAAGATTTAATGATAATTTTTGGTACATGATTAAAGATGATTTGATATTTATTTATCACATACTCGAATCAATAAACAAAATCGAGAAATATGTTGATGGCTTTTCTAGTAACGACTTTGTCGAAAATGAATTGGTTCAAATTAATGGTGAATGGTGAATGGTGAATGATAAATGGTGAATTGTAAATGATTAATGATTAATGGTAAATGGTAAATGGCTGTTTCAATTCACCATTCATAATTCACCATTTACCATTAATAATTCACCATTCACAATTCATTTAACCGTTTCCCTTCCTGACGTTTAAAACGGAAATGCTTTGATTGCCCCACCATCTGCGAACGATAGATGCTATTGTGACCTGAGATGAGATATGAAACAATGCATGCAATAGCAACATAAATACCACATTCACTGCCAAACAATTCAATTCCCATAACCATACAAGCAATGGGGGTATTGGTAGCTCCGGCAAATACTCCCACAAACCCCATTCCAGCAAGCAAGCCCATGGGTAATGGAATAACAAGCGAAAGAGCATTTCCCAAAGTTGCCCCGATAAAAAAGAGAGGAGTTACTTCCCCACCCTTAAAACCTGCTGCCAGTGTAAGAATGGTAAGAGCTATTTTAATAGCAAAATCGTAACTGGGCAATTGGGTTGTAAACGATTGGACTATTGTTGGAATTCCCAATCCGGCATATTTTGATGTGCCAAGCATCCATATCAAAAGAGCAACAATAATGCCACCCACAAATGGTCGAAGGGGAGCAAAGCTTATAACGCGATACGCTTTGACAACATACAATGATATCTTGCTAAACGAAAGGGCAACAAATCCGAAAATTAGTCCAGCGAAAATACTATATATAATAGTCATACCATTTAATGCCGGTAAAACAGGAATATGATAATGGGTATGCGGCGTTTTCCAAAGTAAACAAGTAAGATGGGCAATAATGCCGGAAGTGAAGGCAGGGAAAATAGCATCGTATTTTATTTTACCTATCATATACACTTCGAGTGCAAAAATAGCTCCGGCAAGGGGAGTTCCAAACACCGAACCAAAGCCTGCACTGATACTTGCTATGATAAGGATTTTTCTATCGGTCTTATTTAATCGAAAAGGTTTGGAAAATTGGTCGGCAATAGAACCTGCCATTTGTAATGCTGTTCCTTCGCGTCCGGCAGAACCTCCCGAAAGATGCGTAACTAATGTTCCCAACAAGATCAGCGGAGCCATTTTGAATGGAATTGTTTCTTGGGGTTGGTGAATGGTTTCGATCAATAAATTATTACCCGATTCGACCGATTTGCCGAAATAATGATAAAGCAAACCGACAAGCAAACCTCCAATGGGCAGCAAGGCAATCAACCAAAGATGCGATTCGCGTAAATCGGTCACCCAATTAAGCGACCAAAGGAAAAAAGCAGAAGCAGAACCGATACATATTCCAATTGTGGCACAGATGATCAACCATTTGAAAATATAAACTAACGAAGTAAATTTCTTCAAGAATGAATTCCGATTGGATGTATCAAACAAGTTCAACATCTTAAGATCATCAATTGTTTATCGGTTTATCCCAAACACTCATTTCTTGAGGTTTATCCCAAACACTCCTGTAGTTTGGAATATCTCCACTATAATATTCGGTGGGGATGACGATTGTTTCGGGGAAACGCCAATCGAAAATCAGTCCAACACCATACGTGCAGTATCCCACAAGAAAAGTACCGAAAGTAAAACGTCTCTGTATAGAAGTATGTCCAACCGATTGTCCATTAAATTTGGCTTCCACAAGTATTTTATGAGGAGGTCCCGTTCTAGTGATTTTCACCTCTTTTTTGCCAAGATATAATCCATTCACATAAATATCAAAATCGTCGTTACGATCTGTAATAATATGTGTGCTTCCACAACTTATAAGAAAACCGCAAGTGACGAAAAAATATATTATTTTAATGATATTCTTCATATTATTCTAATTTGCATATAATTAGGAATACAAATTCGGGATCTCAATAGAGACATTATATCCAGCGTTTCTAATTCTATATTATAATGTATCTTAAACCTGTGTTTCATTCATTAAAACAAAAGAGTCATCCCAATTAACACACCAACAGGAAAAGTATTGTCAATTTTATACATTGAGAAGAAAGCATTTGCATTAAAACGTAAATTAATATCGGAGTTACGATTCAATATATATCCACCTCCGGCAAATAATGTTAATCCCGATGAATTCAAACTAGTAGTGTAATCGTTAGGATCAACGTTTTTATATTTCAGTAAAAAGGTTGTACCGTATCCCAATCCACTACTAAGGAAAGGAGTATTACGCTTGTTTGTCAAAGGGAAATTAGCATGTAAACTAAGATCGTACATTTGAACATCGCCGAAATACATACTGCCTTTTATATCGATAATAACCGTTCTCAAATCACCCGAATATAATGCACAAAAGCCTGCAGGGAAATTATTTTTAGCATGAAGGTTAGAAACCCCACCTCCAACTTCAACACCATAGAATGTTGACGACTTCAACTTATTAAGCTCTTTCGATTCGTAATCGGTTACGTTATAGATATCACCGTTTTGAGCACCATCGGCTTTCGTATTGAGACTATTGGCAATAGTTTGCATTATTGGATCAAGATCTTCTGGCTTACTTGCTTTTTCCAAGGTTCCCCATTCTTTTGTTCCATCGGCAACTTTATACATGGTAGCCGAAACAATTACCGTTTCACCTGTTCTATTCAATTCGCCCATGATGAAGTGATTGCATTGGAGTGTTTTTGCTTTTGCTAATGCTTGCTCTTTAGATTCGGTAACCAAAACAGTATCGTGTTGCGATAAAACAAGTTCATATTTATTACCTAAATCAATATAGGTTTTCAATAGTTTTGATGTTGAATATTGATAGTCTTTATTCATGTTAATTGTTTCAAAAAAAGACATATACACCTTTTCTTGAGCAAAAAGACAAACGGTTAAACTAATTATTAAGCCGAGCGTGATGCTTATTTTCTTTATCATAATCGTAAAATTTAATTTCTTTCGGTATGGATCATCGTTTAAGCAAAATATATAAACGAGATTAAGATATACAAAGCTACAAAAAAGATTAATTGATTCTACAAAATTAAATCGGTTCTTGTTGGCTTAAACAATGAAAACTTCCAAGACCCCAAATAATATCGGTCGAATCAATACCAATTACAGGTCGATCGGTAAAACATTGTCCGAGAATATCCAATGCAATCTGGTCTTTATCGCATTGAAATGTAGGAACAATAACCGCAGCATTACAGGCATAGAAATTTGCATACGATGCAGGTAAACGTTGATCGTCCCAATTAACTTCATCGGGCATAGGAAGTTCCACAATAGTAAGTTGTTTCCCATTGATAAGACGCATGGTTTTAAGAGCATTCAAATTATCGAGCAATGGTTTATGGTTTGCATCGTCTTTATTAGGTTCAACAACAGTAACAACAGTATCTTCGTTAACAAAACGGGTGATGTCGTCAACATGACCGTTAGTATCGTCGCCTTCAATGCCATCGCCAAGCCATAAAACTTGTTCAACACCATAATATTCGATCAGATATTTTTCGATTTGCGATTGAGAAAGTAATGGGTTTCTATTTTCATGGGTCAGGCAAGCTGTCGTTGTTATTAGTGTTCCTTTACCGTTAAAATCGACCGAACCGCCTTCCATTATAATTCCCGGATTATACGTGGGAACCTTTAATTGTTTTGCAATAAGATTCGGGATTTTATTATCAAGATCGTGAGGATATTTGCCTCCCCAAGCATTATAACCCCAATTAACAATTACCTTTTTATCTTTTGCATCTGGATTGATAAGGAATGCAGGTCCATGATCACGACACCAGGCATCGTTTGTTGGGAAAAGATGAAATCTGATCTTAGTAATATCGGTACCATTTTCAATGAGTTGTTGACGCACAATTTGTAACATCATTTTATCAATAACATTTATATTGACAATTTCACCTTTACTTATTTCTTTTATAAATTGATTGTAATGGGGAAATATAGGATCGATCTTATCGGGCCATGAAGCTTCGTTATGAGGATAGCTTAACCATGTTGATGCATGTCGCTCCCATTCGGCCGGAAATCTATATCCTAATGAACGTGGTGTTATTTGTTCCATATTGTATTATTTAACAGTTTTGTGTGCTTTACAAACCATATTACTAACTACAGAACTTAGAATATAGAGTAAAACGATTACCGGTAACGCTTTAAAACGAAGTAAAACGAGTAAAAGTATTGACATGATAATAAAAATAAATCTTGTTTTATTTTCTTTCCATGCCAACGATTTTATTTTGAGCGAAAACAAAGGTATTTCGCTCACAAGTAAAAACGATTGTAACAGTATCACGAATAGTAAAATCCAGGTATTAAGTATAATATTAATAAAAATACTACTTGGTTCGAAATGAAGAATTAATGGAAGAGAAGCAAATAACATAGCATTTGCAGGCGTAGGTAAACCGATGAAAGATTCGGTTTGACGTATATCGATATTGAATTTTGCGAGACGTAATGCAGAGAATATTGCTATCAAAAATGCTGAAAATGTTATTATAAAATCGGTTGCAGAATACGTTGCAAAATTATTCGCAGCATTAAATCCTGATATGATACTCGATAAATCGGAAAAAGGAATATGCGAATCCATCTTACCTATTGAAGTATTTAATAATTGAAAAGCTATAACTGAAGGTGCAATACCAAAGCTTACCATATCGGCAAGCGAATCAAGCTGTTTCCCTATTTCAGAATATGCTTTTAGGGCACGGGCAGCAAAACCATCGAGAAAATCGAATACGGCAGCAACAAAAATCATGATTCCGGCAATCCAAACATATTGATATCCGGCAAAGGCAAAAGCAATAGCAACACAGCCACTAAAAAGATTTAGCGATGTAATGAAATTAGGAAAATGTTTTTTCATTTATATATTTTTAAATTATTTTACTTGGTATGATATGAACACACATTATTACTGTTTTACAAAAAACCGCAACGTCTAGCGGGTGGGTTTCATTTCATTAAGTCTTTTAAGTTGCCGCAAATGTAGTTATTTTTTTAAACGGGCTATAATTTGACGTTTATAATCGTCTAAAAAATAAAAGAAAATTAGAATCAACACTCTAAAATTGACAACAAAAAGATTTACTTTTGCTGAAGGTAACATCGTACTTTTTATAATGATTTTTAAACGCAAAATACCTTTTCGATTACTCCATATTGTTTCGTTACTATTGGTACGTTCGTTGTTATTTTCACAAACAGTTAACCTATCGCTAAACGGTAGTTTTGAAGATTTTTTCTTTCTCCCCGAAAACTTCACTCAAGTTAAGCAAAAAAATACGGAATTTATTCCTAAATGGTTTTTCTTGTCAACCCCCGATTATTTTAATAAAAAGAATAAACATAGGGTTGTAGGTTTGCCAAAGAACTTTGCCGGTTCCATATCGCCCGAAAATGGTGGTGCATGTGCTGGTATAATATTAAGAGCCGATCCGATAAACTACACGCTTTCGCCTAAATATACCGAACATATTCAAAATGAATTGAACGATACAATGAAAAAGAATCAATTGTATTGTGTGAAAATGTATGTGAGTTTTGCGAACAATTCGGGTTTCGCCAGCGATGGATTGGGAATGTATTTCTCGAACAACAAAATCATGTTTAAACAAAAAGACGATATCCTTTTATATAAACCGCAAATAGAAGATTACCCGGGAAACATCATGATGGCTAAAAACCAATGGGTACTTTTTAGCGGAATATATAAAGCTAACGGTGGCGAAAAGTATGTCACAATCGGATCGTTTCGCGCTATCGAAGACTTGAATATGGTTCGTATCCGTGCACGACTCCGTAAACGAATGCATTTCTTTTCATATTACTATATTGATAATGTATTTATCAGTCCAATCCGCGATACTTCTGAATGTCAATGTACGGCTTGGTCGAAAACGCTTGATCCGAAATTTAGAAATAAAACCTATTTACCGCAAGACACGATCGATTTTGTAAGCAAAAACGAATATTTTGGAACCGTTGTGTACGATAAACCATTTCGATTGAATAATGTATACTTTAACTTTGATAAAACAGACCTATTACCCGAATCGAACGTAGAATTGGATAAATTGTTCGAACTATTAAAATCGTTAAAGAAAGTACGGGTTACCATTCTCGGACATACCGATTCGATGGGAACGGAAGCATATAATAAAGCTCTGTCAGAAAACAGGGCATTATCTGTTCAAGAATATTTACTCGACAAAGGATTTGATCCCCAATACATAAAAGCAATCGGATATGGATTTACAAAACCGGTGGCTCCAAATGCAACACCCGAAGGCCGAAAACTCAACCGGAGAGTAGAGTTTATTTTACAACGTGTTTATACAAAAGAAGATGAAGAATAACTCAAAACAATATATCTGTTACGTTCTTGCAGTAATCGTCCTCCTGTTTTACGCTTGTAAACCGGAGATTAAAACAGAAACCGATCAATCGGTACCTCAACAGGAAGAAACCGTTGTAACCGTTTCTTTTCCTGCAAAAACAACCTTGTTTACCATTGGCGATACCGTCAAATTGGCTTTTGCTTACGATTCTTCAAAAGCATTCTCATCATTGGAATTATATATCGACAATGCAAAAATTCATGTTACTGACGCTAAAATACCCGGTTATTCAATTAAGACAGATAGCTTGATGGTTGGTACCCATACCTTTTCCTGCAAAGTAAAAAGAGGAAACGATTATGTTGATGTTGATAATATAACCTTCACCTTATTATCGAATATTAAACCTGTTGTAGGCGATTATACTATTAAAAAAGTAATCCCTCACGATATCAGGGCATATACCCAAGGACTTATTCTTGAAAACGGACGATTATATGAAGGAACCGGAATGTATGGCGAATCGGTTCTTAAAGAAGTAAATCCCAAAACGGGAGAAACAATCCGCGACATTGGTATTGCTCAAGAATACTTTGGTGAAGGAATTACTATTGTTGGAAATAAAATCGTTCAGCTGACCTGGAAAACAAACATAGGGTTTGTATACGAAAAAAAAACGTTTAAAAAAATCCGCGAATTCTCATATGGTACCGAAGGCTGGGGATTAACATTTGATGGGAAAGACCTTATTATGAGCGATGGTTCCGAAAACCTTTTCTATCTCGATACATTAAATTACAGTGTGCTTCGCAAGATTCAGGTGTACGACAATCACAGTCCCATTACAAAACTCAACGAATTGGAATATGTTGACGATTATATTTATGCTAATATTTATACCACCGACTTTATTGTTAAGATTGATCCTAAAACAGGTAAAGTGGTTGAGCGTTGGGAAATGCCCGACCTTTTAAGCGAAAGCGATAAAATGCCCGAAACAGATGTGTTGAATGGAATAGCATATAATAAAGAAACCAAACATTTTTTGATTACAGGGAAATATTGGCCCAAAATGTTTGATATGATACTGAAATAAACTAATTTGCAAAAACTTTTTACGTTTATATAACATCGATTTGCTTTGTCCTCCTTAGCTTTTCGAAGGCTTTAGTAACCTTTAAAACAGAAAGACATGAAGAAAGTCCTTTTTTTAGACCGCGACGGAGCGTTAATTCACGAACCGGTAGCCGACGAACAAGTCGATTCCCTTGAAAAACTAGAGTTTCTTCCCTATGTAATATCGTCGCTTAAAACGATCAGCGAAAACACCGATTTCGAGTTTGTAATGGTCACTAACCAAGATGGCATGGGAACAGCATCATTTCCCGAAGATACATTTTGGCCTGCACATAATAAAATGCTTACCACGCTGCAAAATGAAGGAATAACGTTTACAAATATCCATATTGACCGTTCATATCCTCACGAAAACCTCGATACTCGTAAACCGGGCATTGGCATGCTTTCGGAATACATGACCGGCGAATACGATTTAGAAAATTCGTATGTAATTGGCGACCGTATTACCGATGTTCAATTAGCTCAAAACCTAGGCTGTAAAGCCATTTGGATTTTACAACCCGAACGATCGAACGATTTTCAAACCAAAGGAATCACCGAAACCTGCATGCTTATTACAAACAGTTGGTTAGAAATAGTTCAGTATTTGGTATTCCCCATTCGTGTTGCTAGAGTTGTTCGCAAAACAAACGAAACAGATATATCGGTTCTCATTAATCTTGATGGAACGGGTAGATATTCCATTTCAACCGGATTAGGATTTTTCGATCATATGTTGGAGCAACTTTCGCGTCACTCGTATTGCGATATGGATATTAAAGTAAAAGGCGATCTCCATATCGACGAACATCATACCATTGAAGATACCGCTTTAGCTCTTGGTGAAGCATTTTTAAAAGCTCTCGGCAATAAAAAACGAATAGAACGTTACGGATTCTTATTACCAATGGACGATTGTCTTGCTCAGGTTGCAATCGACTTTTCAGGTCGACCATGGTTGGTTTGGGATGCTCCTTTTAAACGCGAAAAAGTTGGCGATACTCCAACCGAGTTATTCTTTCATTTCTTTAAATCGTTTTCCGACGCTTCAAAATGTAATTTAAATATCAAAGCCGAAGGCGAAAACGAACATCATAAAATTGAGGCTATTTTTAAAGCTACTGCAAAAGCTATCAGAATGGCCGTGTCTAGAAGCTTGCAAAATCAAGGATTACCAAGTACAAAAGGTAAATTGTGAATGGTGAATGGTGAATGGTGAATGGTGAATGGTGAATTAAACAGCCATTTACCATTCACCATTCATAATTCATAATTATAAGAGTTTTGCCTTCGAACGAAGATGCTCCAACCGCTTCAATGCTTCAGCCAGCGTGTCTATATTCTTTGCAAAATGGAAACGAATAAGATGATGCACATCGTTCTTGAAAAAGCTTGAGCCGGGAACAGCAGCAACGCCAATCTCTCGTGCCATCCATTCACAAAACACAATATCGTTTTCAGCACCAAATTCAGTTATATCAACCAATACATAATATGCTCCTTGCGGAACAGTATATTTCAATTGAAGGTTTTCAAGACCTTGCAAGAAAAAATCTCTTTTCTCACTATAGGTTTCTAAAAGATCGGTATAATAATCATCATCAAAATTGAGAGCTGTAACTGCTGCTTCTTGTAATGGAGCAGCTGCACCAACCGTTAAGAAATCGTGAACTTTTCGAGCCCCGTCGATAATATGAGCAGGTGCAATGATATATCCCAACCGCCATCCGGTAATAGAATAGGTTTTCGATAAAGAACTGCACGAAACGGTTCGTTCGAACATGCCGGGCAATGAGGCAAAATAAATATGTTTGTGCGGTTTATAGACTATATGTTCGTACACTTCGTCGGTAATGACAAACACATCATATTTTTCGGCAAAGCCTGCTATAATCATCAATTCATCGCGTGTAAAAACCTTACCCGACGGATTAGACGGATTACATAATATCAATGCTTTGGGATGTTGTTGAAAAGCTGCTTCCAGTTCATCAACATCGAACGAGAAATGGGGCGGTTGAAGATGTACATATATAGCTTCCGAACCCGAAAGTATTGTATCGGCGGTATAGTTTTCGTAAAACGGAGAAAAAACAATTACCTTATCGCCGGGATTCACAACCGTCATCATGGCTGCAATCATAGCTTCGGTACTTCCGCAAGTAACAACAATCTGTGTTTGTGGATCGATTGGAAAACCCATATACTTCGATTGTTTTGCAGCCAATGCTTCTCTAAAATTTTGTGCACCCCATGTTATTGCATACTGATGTTTGCTACCCGATGCAACTGTTTTTAACGCTTCTTTCAATGCTAGCGGAGGATCGAAATCGGGAAAGCCTTGCGAAAGATTAACCGCGTCGTGGGCTTGTGCAATTCGTGTCATCCGTCGGATCACCGAATCGGAAAAATGTTCAATTCTATTGCTTAGTTCCGGCATAGATAATTCTTTGATTGATTTTAACAATAAAAAACAACCGAAGATACATAATCTTTAGCATTTCTCAACAATCACCGACCAATGCTCTCCTACCCGTTTTTCTTCAATCACCTTATGTCCCTCACTTCGCAAAGAGCCGGGTACGTTTTGAATAGGAGCACCATCGTCGAGCAAAACTTCAAGACGTTCGCCTATTTTGATAAACGATAAGGCAACTTTGGTCTTCACAAAATTCATCGGACAAGCTACTCCTCTAAAATCTTTTATTATTTGGATAAACGAGTCTTCTGTTATCGGCAACGGTTTTTGAGTGGATTCATAAATACCTTTTATGTTTTTAAATTGTAATGAATCGTCCATTCCTTCGTAAAGAGCAATAACGGCTTGTGCCAGTTCTAGGATGAGAACTTTACGAGAGTTAAAATCATTGAGACTATGATCGCGGGCATTCTCAATTAGATCACGATATTTGAGATCGATTAAATTGTCGTCAATAAATTTTTCGATAAAAGCGTTGTAAACATCTTTCATAGTTTTGGGTTCTTCGCCCCGGGTAATAAGCAACATTCGAGATGCTGCATATACAATGATCGATAATAACATGTTCTTCTCGCCATCATTTGTTGACGTTTCCAAAGTCTTAATCGATTTTTGAATAGTAGCCAGATCAACATCTATCATATCGAACAAGCCGGCCGAACATTCGCCTACACCACGAGTAGCAAGCGAAAAGATTTCTTCCGAACTCCAATCGAAATAATAGTTTTTATTATCGCTGAAATGGGGAACCGAAGCATAGTTTGCCAATAATTTCGTAATTTCATCTTTGCCTTCAGCATTTGCATACAATTCGAAAGAGCTGAATCTATCTGTTTTTTCAAGATATTTTGCAATAACGTCGATTGTGAATTTCGGTAAGTCGTGTGCACTGATTTCACCCAAAATATCGGCAAGCTTTGCATCTTTACCAATACGTGCACCAACTACAACATGATAGGCAGGATACATTCGATCGTTACGACCTACTTTTCCAAAGAATCCCAAATCGGCAGCAATTTGTTGTCCGCAAGAATTTGGACAACCGGATATATTGATTCTCAAGCCCGAAACCTTTTCGAGATCTATAGAACTAACTGCCAATTGTTTTTTCAATGCCGAACATGCTCCTTTCGATAAACATATTCCTAAACGACAAGTATCGGCACCAGTACACGAAACAAGTGTATTAAGTAATAACGGTTTTGAAGTTTCAATGGCATTTGCTTGTAATAACTGATACAAATTTCCCAAATAAGCATCAGGTATATTTCGAAGATGAACATTCTGACGTACCGAGAAACGAATAACATCGTCGCCAAATAGTGATGCAAATGCAGCAATGTTTGCTAAAACCTCATTTCCCGTGTTTCCATGTTCAAACGGCACAATTACCGAACATAAACCCGGTTGTTTTTGGTTTGTAACATATCGATCTTTCCAAACAGTAAATGCTTCAGAACTATCGGCTACAGAATCTATCACCGGAGTTTGGTATTTGAAAGAATAATTGCCTGGAGTATAGGTTAAATCTTCCGATTTTTTCAGATCATTATATATCTCGAAAAACAAACGAAACACTTCATCCTTTCCCATTTTATAAAAGACATAACGAAGCCTAGCTGCATGTTTATTTTTCCTGTTTCCATACTGCGAAAAGAACGATTTGGCTGCTTTTGCAATATACAACATATCCGATACTGGAGCAAAATCGAACAATTCGTAACCTACCATCGGTTTGTTACCGAGCGAACCGCCTAGATAAACGTTAAACCCCCGTTCTCCATTTCTGATCATGGCAATGAATCCCAAATCGTTGAACTTAGCCATGCCGGTATCGGCTTCGGTATTAGAAAAAGCAAGTTTAAACTTACGAGGTAATGTATAAGAATCGGGTTCGTCGATGAGTTTCGTCGTGATATCGAAAACATAAGGAGTAACATCAAATAGCTCGTCATTGCAAATACCCGTATCAATTGATGCAAGAATATTTCTAACCGTATTCCCTCCTCCACCTTTCGAGCTTAACCCGATAGCTTGAAGAGCTTCCATCACCAGTTGAGTATCTTTCAATTGAAGATTCTGGATCTGAATTTCCTGACGTGTTGTAATATGAATAAGTTCGGAGCCATGATTGTGCGCAATTTCAGTAACCCGTTTCAATTGATCGGGTGTTATAAAACCTCCCGTGCAACGAATCCTGACCATATATGTTCCATCTTTTCGTTGTTCGTATACGCCAAGAGGTACACGGGTAGCCTTGAATTTTACTTCTTCAATCTTACCTTCTTTAAATTCGTTAATTAACGTTCCAAAATAGGAAATATCGTTGCTCGTACTTTTAGGAAGAATATACATAATAATGGTGAATTATAAATGGTAAATTATGAATGGTAAATGGTGAATGGCTGTTCAATTTATAATTTATAATTCATAATTCACCATTATTAACGATCATTTCTTCGGGGAGGACAATACCGTCTTTAATTTTAAAAGATTTTACAACCGGTTCAATATCTGCCAATGAAACAATAACATAACTGATTGAAGGATCGAATGCCAAACGTATATCTTCTACTGATGGTCGTGCCGGTGATGATGGATGACTATGAAAATTGGCTACTATTTCAAGACCATTGTTGCGTGCATCTTTTACCGTTTTAAATTGTTCCGACGGATCGAACGAGAAATGCTCAGGACTATGATCTATATTCGTAAGTTCATAAGCCTTCGTCACTTCATTATTATTGCCCGCTAAATAACCGCAGGCTTCGTTTGGAAGTTCTGCTTTTGCATGATCTATAATCCGATCTAAAACGGTTTTCGATATCGTTAACATACAATCAATGTTTTAATTCGCAAGTTGGTAATTCATATGTTTGAAGTTCTGTAATTGTAGGGTGTTCACCACAAATAGGGCACGAACTGTTATGTTTAAAATTGACAGTGCGAAATTCCATATCCAATGCGTTGAATACCAACAATCGATTGGTCAATAGTTTTCCTTTACCGATAAAATATTTCAATGCTTCGGTCGCCTGAATGGTTCCTAACATACCTGCAATAGATCCCAACACTCCTGCTTGTGAACACGTGGGAACTGCATTAGCCGGTGGCGGTGCATGAAAAATACAACGATAACAGGCATTTCCCGGAACATAGGTAAATGTTTGACCTTCGAAACGTAGAATTCCACCATGCGAAAAAGGTTTTTTAGCAAGTACACAAGCATCATTAACAAGAAACTTGGTTGCAAAATTATCGGTGCCGTCAATAATAAAATCGTATTGATTAATGATTTCAAATACATTTTCGGTTGTCAGTAATGTTTCGTACGTTATAACCTTGACATCAGGATTGAGCTTTTCAATTTTTTCTTTTGCCGATTGTACCTTTGCTTTTTGTACATCTGCAGTAAAATGAATAACCTGACGTTGCAGATTTGTCAAATCAACTACATCACCATCAATAAGTCCGATGGTTCCCACTCCTGCTGCTGCAAGATACAAGGCAACGGGCGAACCCAATCCGCCAGCACCAACAATCAGAACTTTTCCTTCAAGTATTTTCTGCTGTCCTTCAACTCCAACATCCTGAAGAATAATGTGACGACTGTATCGCTCAATCTGTAAATCTGTAAAATCCATACCTTAAATCTAAAAATGTAAAACTAAGAACTAAATACTTCCTCCACCCATGAAATAAAGAAAATCAATCTCATCGCCTTTCTTAACAATGGTTTCTTCAAACTTTGCCCTTTCTAAGAAAGATCCATTCAACTGAACTGAAACCATATCGGGCTGTTTCACATCATTATGCTTTATTAATTCGAGTAGTGAAATACTTTCGCCGCTAATTTCTTGATTTTTACCATTCACCGTTATGCTCATGATCTTTTTGTTTAAATTATTTTTAAATACTTTTATGATACAAAGATGCAGACTTAATATACCTCTTACTATACCATGTTTTTGGTATTTATGTACCATAATGTAGGTAGATGGGGTATGGTGAATTATGAATGGTGAATGGTGAATGGTGAATGGTGAATTGGAACAGCCAACGTTTAGATAGGTCAATCCAAATAAGTGTAACTCTTTGTGGTTATATAATTTTGAAAAATTGAAGCACACTTGTTTGTATAATAATATAACGGTAAATTATAGCAAAAGCGAATAATCGTTGTAAGTGCAGCTCTATTGCTGTCAGAATATTTTTAATTCAATTGTAACCATTTAAACCCCAAAAAGGTATTATCGCTTTATTTGTATTAAACTGCAAGAAAGGTGTAGATACAGAATCGATTTTATAAAGTCGTATTGCTGATTTTATTTACAAAACATTTTAATATGATGGTGTACAATGGTTATACTGCTAACCGTCTAACCCTTTTTCATCTTTTGAAATGGCAAACATATTTAAATAACAAATTATGACAATGAGTAACATGAATCCTAAAGTTGATTTTTATTTTAGTACAGCCACAAAGTGGCAGGAAGAAATTGAGAAATTGAGAACAATCGTTCTTGACTGTTTACTGACCGAAGAATTAAAGTGGGGAGTTCCTTGTTACACGTTAGAAGGAAACAACATCGTTTTAATACATGTTTTTAAAGAATACTGTGCTCTTTTGTTTTTCAAAGGTGCCTTGATGAATGATGCGAATGGCATTCTAATCCAACAAACAAAGAATGTACAAGCGGGACGTCAGATCAGATTCACCAACATAAAAGAAATTATTGCACAAGAATCCATCTTGAAAGCTTATATTTATGAAGCCATTGAAGTGGAAAAAGCCGGTTTGAAAGTAATTCTTAAACAGCATTCGGAATATATCATTCCCGATGAATTTCAACATATATTAGATCGAAACCCTGCCTTGAAAACGGCTTTTGAGGCATTGACACCCGGTCGACAAAGAGCATATATATTTTATTTCTCCGAACCAAAACAATCAAAGACCCGGGAATCAAGAATTGAAAAATCTATTCAGCAAATTCTCATTGGGAAAGGATTAAATGACTAGAAATTCAATAAGATAATAATATCAACCCTTACTGGATTAGCTCTGTATGTGTTCGATAACACTGTTTGGCAGCTTTATTCCCATTCATAAAGCAATAACAAATATTCGGAACCAATTTGTCATTTCGAGACTTTGCATACATCGAATTTATAGTATATTTGTACTATACTAATTTATATCAATCGTATGAACGTATCTGAATTAGCAAAAAATATTACGGGGAAATTAGGACTCGAAAACCTTCCGATAGGTATGTACTTTTCTGAAAGCCGACCTGATAATGCTATCGGATTTACTACAAAAGGCAACGGTTGTATCATCCCGTTAATCTACTCAAGTGCTAAAGGTAAAACGGTTGTTATTGATAAAGATACTACAGGCTGGAACTGTTCGGCATTCTATTTAGGATATCAGGAATGGATATTCGAAGGCATAGAATGTTTTCTTTCCGACGGCATCGTTAATGGTAGACCGAGCGAACGTTTTATTAAAACAGAAAAACAAGCTAAATCGTTTGTTGAAAGGTATAAACCCCAAACCATAAACCATAAAAAGACTATATTCAAACCTTTAACTGAATTTAAAGAAAGCGAAAATCCCGAACTCGTTATTTTCTTTGTCAACCCCGATCAGCTTAGTGCATTGGTATATCTATTGCATTTCAACGCTCCCGAAAGAACTGATATTGTTGTTACCGGTTTTGTTTCGGGCTGCGGATCAATTATTACGCTACCAATGAAATTACAACGCGAAGGAAAGAAACAAGCTGTATGGGGAATGCACGATGTGTCGGTACGAAAACGCCTGCCTAAAGATCTTATGACACTTACAATGCCCTACGAATTATTGGTTGCAATAAACAATGATATTGATAATAGTTTTATTATCACCGAAAATTGGACCGCTTTAAAAGACAGGAGTAATCTTAATAATTAATTAGTAATAACCTTGTAAAAGGTATTATCATCAAAATCTTTACTTTAATAATTATGAGCAAAGAAAAAATCTTTACTGCAAATTGGATAGCTGGAGATAATAACATAGATGTAAAACTCCCTATTATTATCTTTAAAGAAAATGATATAGATATTGCATACTGTCCTGCACTAGATCTCAGTGGTTATGGTTCAGATGAATCTTCTGCGTTAGAATCATTTAATATTTCATTACGGGAATTTCTGAATTACATATTAAATAAGAAAACCCTATTTGAGTAGGTAAACGGTTATCAAGACCGATAGTCTTTCAAACACACATTGACCCCATTCCGGAATTTATTATACGAAATAACTTAAGAACATTAGGAACTGATCCGGAAGATTTTTATCTATTCTGTAAATCATAAAAAAGAACGTGTATCGCTTTAGTATTTTTACTGGAATGAATAAAAAAATCTTTGTCATTCCATTTAATGAAACGCAAAGATTAATGGTAGTCTCACTGGAAATCGAACCTTATTATATAATATGCACTATATGAATTAGTTAGATTTAATTTTTAATATACTGTTGTCGTCGGTGTTGTCGTTTAAATTAAAACGTTCATATTATAGGGAGTATTATACAACGACCAATATTGTCTAATTTAGATTTACAGATTTTTCAAATATATTTTTTCCTATTTTTCATTTTTCAGAAAATCATTTTTCAGAAAAGACACCGCAGTATTCAGGTCTCAAGAAATAGCCCCGGGGAGAAATGCATTAGTAATAATACAGACACATAAACTATTTTAATATAATTTAAACACTATTAGTTATATATCCCATTGAAACCAATTAACATACTATACAATTAATATCCTAATTATTAATATATTAATCAACATTTTAATTTATAATTAAAATGTTATTCATTTTTCTGTTTTTTTTGTAAAGTCAAAAAAAAGACTATTGTAAGATTAGTTCTTGCTCACATTGATTATATATATACTTATCATTTCCGTTTCTATTGAGATTCAAGTTAATTGTTCTTGATTTTACCTTAATTAAATAAAGCCCAAACAATTCCACTTAAAATCTATAGAATTTAAAATATCTGAAAACTTCATAGTATTTTAAACCTATATGTAAAATATCTGCCATTTAATATACCCCAATTGAAAAAACATTAAGATAATTTTAGTCAAATCCTTTGAAGAATTCCTCTAAAGTTACATTCATAGCTTTGAGAATACGAATTAATGTATTGATTTGAATATTAGCTCCAGCCTCATACTTACCATATTGTGGTCGAGAAATATTATTATCATAAGCAAAATACTCATAATTGGTATATCCGGCTTTTTTTCTAAAGTGTTTTAGTCTTTCACCTATTTTTTTAAGATAAACCTCTTCGTCTTCTATACTAGGTTTAATCTCATTTGTATTTCTTTTAGTCATACATAGCCTTGTTTTATAAGGCAAATCAATGAAATGTTATGAAATCATGTAACATTATAATAAATGACATTATATATTACACCTCTTTTATAGAGTATTATTATTTTTCTATATATATTTGTATGAATAAAAAATTCTATAAATAAACTTAAAATTCTGAAAAGGTGAAAAAAGTATATTTTATATCATGGATAATATTAATATTTATCTGTTTTTCCTGTAAAAAAGACAATCCATCAACTGAAAAGAATATAGATTCTACAACCACAACAAGTAAAAGTAACAGTAATAATTCAAATACCATGATTGATGGTGAAGGGAATAATTACAAAACAGTAACAATTGGTAACCAAACATGGATGGCTGAGAATTTAAAAGTTACCAAATACAATGATGGTACTGTAATTCCTAACGTAACCGATGCAACAGCATGGAGTACATTAACCACAGGAGCTGTTTGTACTTATAACAATACCACGAATGCCGATAGCATAAGAACCTATGGCAGACTGTACAATTGGTACGCTGTCAACACGGGCAAATTATGCCCCACAGGATGGCATGTGCCAAGTGATGTCGAATGGACACCCTTACAAAACTACCTTGTAGCAAACGGTTACAACTACGATGGCAGCACCACAGGCAATTATATAGCCAAATCAATGGCAAGCACCACTGGTTGGCTTTCATACTCACAAACAGGAACAATAGGTAACAATCCATCTAACAACAATAAGAGCGGCTTCACAGCCCTTCCGGGTGGCTTCCGTTACGGTTATGGAACATTCAGCAGTATTGGCTACAACGGTTACTGGTGGAGTTCTACCGAGAACAGTACAGGTGGCGCCACCAACAGGACCTTGAGCTACGATGGCGATGACCTGTACGGTAGTTCCTACGAGGACAAGGTTGTTGGTTTTTCAGTTAGGTGCTTGAGGGATTAAGATTTTTTAATAAATCAATTATTGCTTAAACTTAGATTTTCTCTAAAACAGATTATTTTTTTAAAAAATTCTAAGGATTTAATTTTTATCTATGTTGCCAACAATATAAATCTCCTGGATTAGAAACGCAATGCAAACATCTTTGCCCAGTAGATTTTGCAATAGCATTACATTGACCATAATGACATTCGTAATTTAAAATTATTTTTATGTTTGTATCATCTTTTCTGACATTTGAAGATGCAACGCTTGATAAAATTATGATACAAATTATAAAGGACAGAATTCTATAGCTTTTTTTCATAGATAATTTAACTTATATTAATCCTCAAATATACGTTAAATTGATAACGTATTCTTAATATAACGTTTTATTGACTAATATCTGACTGAACTTAAAGAATATTCAATTTTATTTAGTTCGATTATGTAAAATATATTACGACTATTATTTCGTATCTACTTTCCCAAAGTATTATTTCCCTTTTCGGTAGCTTCATCTATAGTGTTAATTCGGGGAAACTTTTGATTTGGAAAACATTGATTTAATTCTAAACATTTGGTTAATTCGGGGAAACTTTTATCTGATACGTTTGATAATCTTAAACTATCTTCTAATAATTTTCGAACCTCTTTTTTAATAGAATCCTGACCATATTGTTGCGAAAGTTTTTTAAATCTCTTCCTATGTTTTTTGTAGTTTTCCATGTTCTTATCACGTTCTTTCCTCCAATATATTGGATTTTTACCTTCAGTAAGAAAAAGTAATTCTTTCGGTTTAATTTTTTCAATCCGTAATGAATCATCATACATTAAATAGTTGTCATAATAATTTAACAACATTTCCCCTAAAAGTTTATAATTTTCGGGTGTTGTTAAGTCTGATAAATATTTGATTCCATTTTTGTTTATATCTGCCATTCTTGAAAAATGCACTTCGATTCTAAGCATTCCGTCTTTATCATAAGCCTTCAAATAATATCGTGATTTATTATTGTGTTCACTTTCTGAATAAAGAAAATCATTATTTGTTATTCGTACGGGCTTATCTTTATATTCAATGATTGCATTAATAAATTTTTTAGGCACATAGTAGAGATTCAAACCTATTTCAAGACTGTTAATTTTAGTACAATAAGGATTTATACGGAATCTTATCCAAAGATCGTTTAACGCTTCAATAAGTTGTCCCCGTATAAAATCATTATTATTGTGTCCATCATTGAAATATTTATGAATAGAGCCATTCATACGAACTTTATTTCCTTGAACTGTAAAAGTTAAAGCATCACATTTATACTCGTGAATGGTTTCTCCGTTTTTTATTATAGTGTTGCCTTTTATGCAATCCGGATGATTTTGTATTATATCGGCAAACGTGGCAACACTTTTACTTCTAATTCCGTCAATCATTGCACACGTAGAATTTAACAGTTCTATTTGTTATATGACATTTTCCAACATTACAGACTTTTATTAAATCTGAATCAATAAGATCGTATAAGATACGTGTTATACTACTTCGTTCTATTCCACTTCGTAAAGAAATTTCTCTACTATTCATTGGTCTATTAAGTTCCTTGAGCAAAGAATAAACATATTCTGTCTCTCTAATCTTTTGACCTGATGCCAAAAGTTCACGATAACTTAATCTTGAAGTTTCTGAAACTCCTTTAAATATTCGATTGTTCTTTCTCATGGCTACAATCTCCTTCCTTTTACAGATTGAACCTTAAGCAAAGAAGCTTCTACTTCGTTCGCCTTATAACGAATCCGAGAGCCTAGGCGATAACTGATAATTACACCTGTTTTGCTATACTGATTTAAAGTTGGCAGACTTATGCCTAAACGCTTAGCGGTTGCTTCACGTGTTATGAAATCGTTTTCTACAGTTGTTTCAACTGGCATATTAAACGATTTAAATACTTCCGCAATAATTTGTTTCAATTCATCGCGGTCAATTTGTTCTAAAATAATAGAGTGATTGCTCATAAACTTACTTTTTTAACGTTATTTAAGCAAGGTTACGGGCGTTTAACCACGGATTTTTACACGGATTCCGTGAAATTTATTCTCTCTTTATCTTAAGACTTGTTAATTGAGTTTGTAACCAAAGATTATTTCTATCGTTTTTGTATGGGTCGTTGTTCTTTTGTGTTTTACATTCACTTATAATACTCGCGATACTTCTTTTTTTATGTCCAGTAATTACTTCAAATAATTCTGCAATTTTCTCATTGGATAAATTATATTTTTGTCTTAAATGGTCATAGATGCCTAATTCATTAAGTAACATATATTTTTGTCCAATTGATTTTGCATTAATCAAGGGAGTTTCTTCTTCAGAGTTTATTTTTGTTTTTTCTCTTAATAGTTTTTTTTGATTTGCCAAAAAGCAATCATATTTGGCACATGCAATGCCTATTTCAACTATATTACGAATTGATTTTATTAGATACAATCTATATTCAATATCTTTAGAATAACGTTCAACACTATTTTTTATAGATTCCAATAAATTTTCAGGAACATTGTGTATTCCTTTTAATCCGAGATTCCATCCATTTTTAAAAAAATCTTTTAGGTCTAAATAAGGTACAGTACTTGGGTAATACTTATTATAACCTAAAATGTCTAAATTTTCTTTAAATTGAATAATTTCTTTTTTGCCCAATTCAATTAATTTAAATTTATCGGGGGCTAATTCAATTAAACGATTAAAATTCTGCTCTAATTCGTCAAAAAATGCAACATTTCCAATTTCTTCTTTATTTATTCTGTCGAATAGATTATTAATACCTAAATCATTCATAATAATTATTATTTGTATTTGTGCTTACTTTTGTAAATTATCATAGTAATATTTTTCTTATACCACTTTTAGTTTTCTTTCATTATAATTTTCTATAAGTTTTTGAATATGTTCATCGTCTGTCATTCGAATATATTTCAAAAATTCCTTTTGTGTTTTATGTCCTGTTGATGCCATTATTGAAGCGATTGGAGCATTTGATTTGAATTGATTTGTTGCATACGAACGTCGAGCTGTATGGCTACTTATCATTTCGTATTTACAAAGCTCTTTAGATATTTTTAAATTACCTTTCGATTCCTGTACAGATATTTTAACATGGAGTTCCGGCAACATTTTGCCTAATTCCTTGACATATTTATTTAACTTTTGATTTGATATTCCTTTGGGTATTCCCTGTTTTCCATCAATAATATATTTATCTAAAATTCGTCGAGACGGTGCGAAAATCGGAGTAACAAACGATTTATTCGTTTTCTGAGCCTTAAGCTGTATTGAATTTATTCCTATGTGTTCGGGTTTTAATTGTAATAGATCGGAGAACCTTAACCCTGTCCAACAACCTAATAAAAAGAAATCACGTACTTTAGAAAGTCTTTTATCATTACTTAAATCTATATCTTCAAGCATTGTTAATTCTATTTCATTTAAATATATTGCTGTAGTTTCTTCACTAAATGATTTGAAACGTTTTGAAACAAATACTGTTTTATAGTCCTCCTGAGCTTCAAACAGTACCGTTTTTAAGAGCTTTATGTGTTTGCCTATAGTATTTATAGAAAATCTCTTTTCTTTTAAAAATTCGATAAAATCGTTATAAAAATCTAAGTCTATTTTTTCAAAAGGAATCTTTGTTTTAAACTCCTTAAGTAGTGATAGAGTCCGTTTATGTCCTTGTATTGTTTTCGTAGCGATAAACAGCCCTGTTTTAGTGTTTATTTTATTTGTAAGATGTTTTATAAAACGTAATTCATAATAAGAATTAAAATCATCTACTTTACTTGGGGCAATATCTGGACGTAATTTTTCTTTTAATAAATCGCTTAGTTCAATTGTACTTGGTGAACTATTGTCGTGTTCATTAAGAAACCTATTGTATGTTTCTGTAATAGTCTGTTTAATGTTTTCTAAACGTAGATTAAATTCGGTTGATGTAGGAAAGTTGACCGACTGCTTAGCCTTCTGATTGTCTTTATTCCAGTACTTTGGGTTTATTTTTATGCCAATGGGAAAAACAATTTTAAGTCTGTCGTAACGTATTACTGCAAAGATTGGTGTTTCATTCTTTGAGTTTTGTAGTCGCAAGTTGAAATTTATATTAAACATACTTCTTGTAATAAATTGATTAGCAAAGATAATGAAAGTTTTAATGTGTTGTCGTCGATGTTGTCGTTTAGATTTAATTTACCTTTATTTCCCTTAATTCCGCTTATCCTTATAAATAGTTATTTGATTGATTTTGTGATAACTTAGATAAGACGGAATTAAGGTAAAATAAGGCTTTGGTAGTCTCACTGGGAATCGAACCCAGATCTACAGTTTAGGAAACTATTGTTCTATCCGTTGAACTATGAAACCATTGAAGTTGCAAAGGTATTGAAAAAACGATGAAATGCAATTATCAAATCAATTACGATACGGTCATTTTATAGAGTTTGTCGGCTTTGCGGATACGATCGGGAACCGGCATCGAAAAGCGGTCACCTTTAACGGCTTTATCAACAATTTTAAGATCAACACGAATTTCTTCTATTATCATTTCCACCACTCCAGTTGTTGGACCGGTAATTATAATTTCATCGCCCACACAAAGTTCGCCGGTTTCAACCTGAAACTCTGCAACACCAAGATTTGAAAAGTAATTCATTCCCTTAGCAATGTATGCTTTCTTCTTTGTAGCCGCCGATCCGTAAATCTCGCTCCATTCACCCAATTGCTGACCTTGATAATAGCCATCCCAAAATCCACGATTGAATACGCTTGACAGTCTATCGTTCCAAGCTGAAATCTTTTCGGGCGTATAGCTGTGTTCAAAATAAGAATCAATTGCCTCTCGATAACATGATGTCACGGTTTTAACATATTCAGCGGCACGGGCACGTCCTTCGATTTTAAAAACCTCAACCCCCGATTCTATCAATGTATCGACAAAACCAATGGTGCAAAGATCTTTGGGCGACATTATATATTCATTATCGATGTCTAATTGTTTTCCGGTTTCTTTATCGGTAACAGTATAAGCCCTTCTGCACATTTGTAAACACGATCCTCTGTTGGCCGAATGGTTATTGTCGTGAAGACTTAAATAACATTTCCCCGAAACGGCCATACATAATGCTCCGTGAACAAACATCTCTATCCTGACTAACTCACCACGTGGTCCTTTTACTTGATCGCGTTGTATGCATTCATATATCTTTTTTACTTGGGGCAAGGTTAATTCGCGAGCTAAAACAACAACATCTGCAAATTGAGCATAGAACTTTAATGCCTCGCTGTTACTCACATTTAATTGTGTCGATATATGCACTTCAACTCCTAGGCTACGTGCATACATAATGGTTGACATATCGGAAGCAATTATTGCTGTTATATTGTTTTCTTTAGCAGCGTTAACAGTAGCATGCATTGTTTCAATATCGTCTTCGTAAACAACAGTATTGATAGTCAGATAGGTTTTGATGCCAAGTGGTGTACAAAGTTCTGCAATATCCTTAAGATCGTCTGCAGTAAAATTAACCGACGATTTAGAACGCATATTAAGCGTGCCTATACCAAAATAGACAGAGCCTGTTCCTGCTTGTATAGCCGCCATTAAAGACTCGCGTGAGCCTACCGGTGACATTATTTCTATTGAATGCTTTGTCATTGGAAGTATTTTAAAAACGTGGCAGATTTTTTAAATCTGCCACGTTTATTTTCTATATTAAATGCGAAGTATTTAAGTTCCCCATACTAATGGTAATAACTTTACGCATGTCCTGACGTTGCCAGAATGTTGTTACCTGAAGATGTACATTATAAATATTAAGAACAGCTTCTTTCGATTGTATTTCACCGATTTTTAATACATCGGAATTGATAATACCATGTTCGCGAGTGGGCTTTTCGTCGAACAACGCATCGGGCGATGTTTTTAAAATACTATAATCGTAACTTCCTTGAAAATCGTAAATATTTGCGATATCGTTGATTGTTAAAATCTGAAGATTTTCGAAGCCATCGATATTGGTGGTAAACCAAGTGTACACGTTTTGATCGATCAAACAACGGTTAAGATTATCGCGACTAAGTATACGGGCATTGTTTATGATGGCCGTACCATAATGACTCTTATCGAAATAATATACCTTATCGTAGGTAATGGCATAGCGGATACTAATGCCTCCTATGATCTTGCGTAGTTTAGGATAAAAGTGATACGAGTTGTGAGTTCTTAATACTATAGAGAAGTTACAAGCAAAAAGCAAGGCATGAAGCGGAATATCGAATATAACAAATCCACCGTCACCGGTACTGATAAAGCAATCTTCTATTTCTTGTTTGGTGTATTTTTGAAAGAAAAACTTATGATTATTGAAACACATTTCGATTGTTTCACGAAACAAAAGCTTAAAAAGAAAAGGTATTAACGATTGTTCAAATTCTTTAAATGAGCTGTATTTGTAGATATCGATTCCTAAAACGGCTTTACGGTTCATCGATCCACATTCCACATATTTTAAGAGCGTCTCTCTTAAATCTTCATCTTTGGGAACCATGTTTACTTTTTCGAAAACATACTTATCGTCTGTTTCTTCAAGAATTTTTACAAGTTCTTCGTAATCGAAAGTGGTTACTGTTTTATTCATAGCTCAAAATGTTTTTTGATTACTACAAAAGTAAACATTTATTGGCATGTGGTGAAATAAAAATTGGATGTCGACGAGAATGGCTGATTTTTATTAATTTGATTCATTGAAATTGGTACAGAATAGTTTGTTTATTAACTCTTTCAATCTATTCCATTCAATTGCCTCTTTCAAGAGAATCATCGTTTATAAAATAATATTCTCCCTATCCAAATCGAGCCTGAGAAATATAAACAGTAAAATGGTAAACGACCATAACGACGATCCTCCATAGCTAAAAAAAGGCAAGGGAATCCCAATAACGGGGACCATTCCAATGGTCATCCCCACGTTTATCACAAAATGGAAAAACATAAGCGAAGCCACACCATATCCATACATTTTACTAAAGAGCGATCGCTGCTTTTCTGCCACAACTATAATTCTCACCAACAAAAAGACAAATAAACCCACAACGGTAAGACTTCCTAAAAAGCCCCACTCTTCGCCAACGGTACAAAAGATAAAGTCGGTACTTTGTTCAGGAACGAAATTAAATTTGGTTTGTGTTCCTTGTAAATAGCCTTTTCCGCTAAATCCACCCGATCCAATTGCAATTTTCGATTGATTCACATTATATTCGGCACCTTTCAAATCGCTTTCCAAACCAAGTAAAACATTGATCCGGGTACGTTGATGTGGTTCCATCACTTTTGAAAAGATATATTCAACAGAATAAACAAAAGCAATACTTGCAATTACCACCGAAACAATTAAAAACACTTGTTGGAACTTATATCGATATGCAATTAAGAAATAAGGAATAGCACTTAGAATAACTGATCCGAATAAGATGTTTTGTATATTCAATTTAAAAAACAAAAACACCGTTAAAAAGCTTATTATAGTAGAAATAACAAAAATCAACAAGGCGGTTAGGAAATTCTTTAAATCGCGATAAACAATATAATATAATGTAAAGCCGGTGATTAAAATACCGTAAGATACATTTATAGGCGGATAATACATCGACATTATAAACAAAACAACAAACGCAGCTCCTAGAATGGGAATAATTGGCGATAATCCCAATCTATATAAAAGGATAACATAGGCAACATACATCAACATTGAACCCGTATCGTTTTGTAGGAGGATAATAGCACCCGGTAAAGCCAGCAATCCTCCAATGATTGCCAACGTACGAAATGAATCGACTTTGGCATTAAACCGGCTTAAAACCTTCGCGACGACCAGACAGGTTGCAACCTTTGCAAATTCGCCGGGTTGGAGACGTAATCCGCCAATTTCAAACCATGCCCTTGCACCATTAACTTCTCTTCCCGCAACCAAGGCAAGCAAAAGCATCATTATCGTAATAATATATATAGGATATGAGAAAACAGGAAAGAACTTACTATCGATTAATAATAAACTCGCCCCGATACAAAATGCCAAAACAATCCATATCAATTGTTTCCCATATTGCATATTGATATCGAAAATATTTTGATGAACCTCATTATAAACAGCTGCATATATATTCAACCATCCCATGATGACCATCAAAAGATACACTACCAATATAGGTCTGTCTATATTGCTAATTATCTGGTGCGCCTTGTACTGTGCCATGCGTAAAGTCTTTTTGTAATATATATTTTTCGACCCATGTTCGTTTTATCGAATCGGTCAAATACTTTTCTACCATTAAACTTGCTATTGGTGCTGCCCACGATGCACCGTAACCTGCATTCTCAACATAAACTGCAATAGCAATTTTCGGATTATCTTTCGGAGCAAATCCCATAAAGATCGAGTGATTGGCTCCATGTGGATTTTGTGCTGTTCCTGTTTTTCCACACATCTGAATACCCGGAATTTCGCACCACGATGCCGTGCCACCCGTTCCTTTGGTAACAACCCTGCTCATTGCTTCTTTAACATAGGCAACATATTCTTTATCAATGGGCACATAATGTTTTACCCTATACTTCGGATCGATCGATTTGACCCCTTCAATTGCTCGTACCACATGCGGTATAACATAATAACCACCGTTTGCAATTATACATGCCGAATTACAGTTTTGCAATGGAGTCAAACACATTTCACCCTGACCGATTGCCAACGAAAAGATCGTAAGCGAATGCCAACCTTTAGGTCCGCCATACAGTTTATCGTAATATTCAGGTCGAGGGAATTTACCCGCTACTTCGTTCGGAAATTCTATTCCTAGTTTTCTTCCAAATCCGAAATAGTCGATATAATTTCGAAAAGCAGTATATCCGGCATGAGCACTTCCGAATTTAGGATCGTCAACAAAGTTTCTAAAACTATTACAGAAATACGAATTACACGAAACGGTTATTGCATCGGTCAGTGCGATTGGCGATTGATGTGAATGGCATTGAACGGCAACTGGACCGGAGAAATAGCCATTTCGACAAATGTAGGTAGTATTATAATTAATAACCTTTTCTTGTAATGAAATAAGCGCATTTACCGGCTTAAATGTTGATCCGGGAGGATAAGTAGCCATAATAGCTCTATTAAATAACGGTTTAATAGGATCTTTAAACAATTCCCAATACTTTTCGGTACGTTGACGACCTACTAATAAATTAGGATCGTAGGTTGGTGCCGAAATCATACACAAAATTTCGCCTGTCGACGGATCAATGGCAACAATGCTACCCCGTTTGTTTTGCATCAACTTCTCGCCGTAATTTTGTAATTCGATATCAACTCCGGTATAAAGGTTTTTACCAACAACAGCAGTTGTATCGAACTCGCCATTTCTCAATTTACCTTTTATCCTACCACGAACATCAACATTATAAAACTCGCCACCTTTCTGACCTCTCAGATCCTTTTCGTAAGCTTCTTCAAGACCACTGGTGCCGATATAATCGCCCGATTGATAGTAGGGATGTCGTTCAATAACACGTTTATCAACTTCACCCACATATCCAAGCATGTGGGCTGCCGTGCCGTAAGGATATTTACGAATGGTTCTGGGTTGAATAAAGAAACCGGGATAACGATACAGTATTTCCTGTAACACGGCATATTGTTCGGCCGAGACCTGTTTAACCAAAACCGAAGGACGGTAATTATTATAATCTTTAGCTTTCTTGAAAAATTTCATGAATTGCTTATCGTTAACATCCAGAATTTTTTCAAGACGGGCGGTATCGAAAGCTTCAACCTGTCCGGGAATAATCATTAAGTCGTACGAAGCTTCGTTGTATACCATTAAACGTCCTTTTCTATCATAAATAAGTCCACGGGCGGGATATTTTACAACATAACGGCGAGAATTATTTTCTGCTGAAAGGAGATATTGCGAATCGACAACTTGAATATAGAACAACCGACCAACATACAGTATACCCACCACAACGATGAGTCCAATGACCATAAATTTCCTTTCTGAAAATCTGTCTTTCATCGGTTGCTATACTTGATTATAGAATTTATTGATTGTATACCCTCAAGATTATTTCTTTTCCATATTTGGAAGTTCCATTTCATGCCTCTTTATTTCTTATTAGAAACATATTGACTCAAAACAATAATTCCGCAAGTAACGATAGCATTCAATAGCGACAAAAATAATGTCTTGAAAAAGAATTGAAAACTAAAGACTGCTAAATAGAATAAATAGAGATGATGGATTAAGATAAGAATAAGCGAATATTTTACAAACCACCACAATCCATAGATATGGATATTGGGCGACGCATTCATTTCAAATCCACCGCGAGGAGCCAATCGTCGTAATAGATGTTGCCGAGCAAAAGCCATCGCTACTGTTGCAGCAGCATTTATACCAAGAGTATTTGAAAATATATCGATCGAAAAACCAAGCAGAAATCCGAGAATCAATACCAACCATCCCGGAGTTTCGAAAGGTAAAAGAAGAATAAAAAGAACATATAAATAGGGATTGAGATAACCGCTTAATTGGATATTATTCAAAATTAATACCTGCAAAAGAACAAGTACAAAAAACATGATGATATATCGTTGAATATTCTCTATCATTTGACCTTTTGTGTTTGTTTTTCAAGTCGTTCACGTTCATCTTTCATCAGATTTTTAACGATATAAACTTCTTGAACATTTTTAAAATCGGTTGAAAGGGTAACGTCTATATCATAAAAATTTTCGCCGCCACTCTTCTTGAAACTTGTAACAATTCCAATAGGAATGCCCGATGGAAAGATATTTGAAAATGCATTGGTTATAATAGTATCTCCTTTTTTAACATCAACATGATACGGTATTTCATGAAGTTTGGCTACTCTAAAGTTTCCATTCTCCCATACCAACGAACCGAAGTAGTGGTTCTTTTTAAATTGGGCACTCACTCTAAAATCCAGATTGAGAACCGACATTATCACCGCATAATGTTGCGTTGTTGAAAAAACAATCCCAACAATCCCCTTAGGACCTATTACAGCCATATCGGGTTCTATTCCATCGTCAGAACCTTTATTAATGGTTATATAATTTTTAGGAAAGATTATGGTGTTATTGATAACTTCGGCCGAAGTAAACTTATATTGTTGTTTGAATGTGGTATCTTTAACCGAATCGGCATTTACAAACATAGGATTGTCGATGCGGGTATAGGTATTCCTCAATTCGGCATTTTCTTCGGCAAGTTCCTTGTTGACAGCCGAAAGATTGAAATATTTGGTAACTACATTAACCCCTTCATACACATTGGCTGTTACCTTATTGGCCGAAGTCAGATATTTTTCGTTATGAGGCCTATTGAAGTGGAATATAAGGACAAAGCACAGCACCTCAATAATCAAGAATAAAATAATCAAATGAAACTTGGCTATAAATTCAAATAATGCTCTCACTACTTCGATTTACGTTATATTCTCAACTCTAAAACAACAAAACAACCTATTCTGTTATCGAATTAAGAATGGGAATTCATTTACTTTTTTCAATGCAAGTCCGGTACCACGAACCACGGCATGCAATGGGTCGGCACCAACCAATACTTTGATTTTATGTTTTTCGGTCAATCGTTTTGCCAATCCACGAAGCAATGCACCACCACCGGTTAAGAAGATACCTTTATTATAGATATCGGCATAAAGTTCCGGAGGAGTAATTTCAAGAGCAGAAAGAATAGCTGTTTCGATTTTTGAAATCGATTTATCGACACAATGAGCAATTTCCTGATAGCTTACCGGAATTTCGATCGGTAACGCCGACATTTGATGCGGACCACGCACAATATAATCTGCAGGTGGTTCGTCAAGATCGGGAAGAGCCGAACCAACGTTTATTTTTATTTCTTCGGCCGTACGTTCACCAATTTTAATATTATGTTGATAACGCATATATTCTTGAATATCTGCGGTCAATTCGTCACCAGCAATACGGATCGATTTATTACAAACCAAACCGCCAAGAGCAATAACGGCAATTTCGGTTGTTCCACCACCTATGTCAACAATCATGTTACCTTCGGGAGCTTCAACATCAATTCCAATACCTAAAGCAGCAGCCATAGGTTCGTAAATCATATATACCTCACGTGCACCGGCATGCTCGGCAGAGTCACGCACTGCACGAAGTTCAACTTCGGTACATCCCGATGGGATACACACTACGATTTTCAAAGCCGGTTGGAATAGTTTTGTTCGGTTGTCAATCATTTTGATCATACCACGAATCATCAACTCGGCAGCGTTAAAGTCGGCAATCACACCATCTTTCATTGGACGGATAACTGTCAAATTTTGATGTGTCTTTCCTTGCATCTGACGTGCCCGGTGACCAATGGCAACAGGTTTTCCCGTGTTATTGTCCACTGCAATAATTGAAGGCTCATCAACAACAATTTTATTATTGTGAATGATGATTGTATTGGCCGTTCCAAGGTCAATTGCCAATTCCTGGTTCAAAAATGAAAAAATTCCCATTTGGTATTTCCTTTTTTAAATTTTAATGTCTAAAATGTCTTCTACTTGTAAACACCATGGCAATGCCAAAGTTGTTACAAGCTTTTATAACGTCTTCGTCTCTAATACTTCCTCCGGGTTGAACAATGTATTTAACACCGTATTCGTTAGCAGCTTCAACACTGTCGCTAAAGGGGAAGAAAGCATCGGATATAAGTACCGATTCTTCAATTTTCAATCCTTCTTTTTGAAGGAATCGAGGTATTGTTAACCAACGTAAGCTATCGAGTCGGTTTGGTTGACCAATTCCTGCTCCGGTAAGCCAATACGATCCGTCGGTATTTTGCGAAACAATAGCAATTGCATTACTTTTAAGATGTTTGCAAGCTTGAGTTCCGAAGGTAGCCATTTCAATTTGTTTATCACTAAATCCTTTAGTTGTTACTTGTTTGTATTCGGTATCTAATCCTTCGTCTTCGTCTTGAACTAATAAACCGCCGTTGATAGAACGATATAGTTTTTCGCCTGCTTTTTCAGGTTTGATAGGAGTAACTAATACGCGTAGATTTTTCTTTTTTGCTAAGATCTCTTGTGCTTCGGCAGTGAAAGAAGGTGCAATTAGTATTTCGATAAATTTATCGGAAAACCATTGAGCTATAGTTTTATCTATTTCCGATGAAAAACATATTACGCCTCCGTAAGCACTAACAGGATCGCCTGCCCATGCAAGTTCCAACGATTTCATTGCTGAATCGGAAACTGCCAATCCGCAAGGATTAAGATGTTTTACAACCGTTACCGCAACTTTATTCTTTATTCCCGATACTGCATGATAGGCATCGCTTGCCGATTTCCAAGCAGCATCGGCATCGAGCATATTATTGTACGATAATGCCTTGCCTTGTAATACCTGTGCATTGGCCAATGTCGACTGAATTGAGGTATTATTAAACTTGTAAAACGTTGCTTGTTGATGAGGGTTTTCGCCATAACGAAGTACTTCGCCATCGACTAAACTTATTTTTTCGGCTGCTTCGTGTTCAAAGCTATTGAAATAATTGAATATTGCCGAATCGTAATGCGATGATACATTAAATGCCGAACCTGCAAATTTCTTACGATCTTCGATCGACGATTCACCATTTTTAGCGTTCAATAAGCCGATTAAATCGCCATATTGACCTTTTGATGCAACGATAATAACATCGTTAAAATTCTTTGCTGCCGCACGAATCAGTGAAATACCACCGATATCGATTTTTTCTATAATATCTTGTTCTGAAGCTCCTGAAGCAAGTGTTTCTTCAAAAGGATATAAGTCTACAATTACTAAATCTATTTCAGGAATTTCGTATTGAGCCAATTGATCTTTGTCGCCTTGATTCTCACGACGAGCAAGAATACCACCAAATACTTTGGGATGTAATGTTTTTACTCTTCCTCCTAGAATTGAAGGATATCCGGTAAGATCTTCAACTGCTACAACCTTAGCTCCAAGGCCTTCGAGAAATGTTTGTGTTCCACCTGTTGAATAAATGGTTACACCTAATGTTTTCAATTTCTCAACGATAACGTCAAGATTGTCTTTGTGATAAACAGAGATTAATGCTGATTTAATTTTTTTTTCACCGCCCATGGATGCCGTTCTTTTTTGGATTTTTGATTAGTGCAAAGATATAATTTTTGCAAAAGAAAAGAACGGTTAAAGTATTTATTCTGTAGTAGATTTTAATTTTCTTTTGGAATAAGCTATCTATTTGCCTTTTGCAAAATATCCTTTGCCCCGATTAAGCTTAAGCATCGTTCCTCCTCAAGCTTTGTAGACTTGCTGTCGTTAGTGTTTGTAAGAAATATCAAAGCAAAGTCTTTTAAAATGCATATTTGTTATTGTAAGATATAATAATGAATTATTGTCGTATTTAAGGCTCGGTAAGGCTCGAGCGGACTTGCAGTCCGTTCGTTATAATATTTGAATGCAGTTAACACATCGCTGGGCTTCCTTTTTTATTTCTAGCAGTAGTTAACGCGTCGCTGGGCTTCCTTTTTCATTTTTGGGCGTAGTTAATGATTTGTTGGGCGTTCTAATTCAATTTTTGAGGACAATCAACGAGTCGCTGAGCTTCCTTTTTTATTTCCGGCAGTAATTAACCCTTCGTTGAGCTTCCTTTTTTATTTCTGGGCGTAAGTTAACGCTTCGCTAGACAGTCTTTCTGCTTATGCTGTTGCTGCTAGCATGGACTTGTAGTTGAATATACAATTTCTGCTAAAACAAACTTGTAGTCTGTGTTTAGTTTCCATCTTTCTCAAATTGGAGGTCGCAAATTGCGACCTCCAATTTGAGAATTCTTCTTTTCATAAAATCATATGGGAAGCGATCAATATTTCGTTTTGCGACCACCTTTAACCGTTTTGTTTCTACTCCTTAAAGAACAAACAAATCATCATCAACCATTACTTTCTATTCACTTATGAGATATATCTTATTGACAATAATTGCTGTTTGATTCTCGAATAGGTTGCGTTTTTCTGTAGACCCTAATTATCTTTTACAATTTTAAAACCTACTACTGTTCTTGGCTTTTGATGTTCTTGTTTTTCTATTAGTTCATCGAGGTAGTTAAATACCAGTTCTATGTTTTTATCCTGAGTTTCTAGTTTTTTCTTGATATATTCTATATCAAGTTTTAAGCTTAAATTATCAATCAGTATTTCTCGCATTTTAATAAATACTTCTATTATTTTGATACTCATTTGTTTTGCTTTTTTACTTCGTAAAACATTTGCCAATTGTAATATTCCGTGTTCTGTAAAAACATACGGTAAGTATCTTTGACCTCCCCAACTTGAGGTCACAATTTGTGACCTCAAGATTTCAAACTCAATATCAGTTAGTTCAAACATGAAATTTGTAGGAAAAATATCTATATTCCTTTTTACAGCTTGTTTTAATACTTTTGTTTCAACTCCATAAAGTTCAGCCAAATCACGGTCGACCATAATTTTTTGTTCTCTTATATGATAAATCTTATTGACAATATGTTCGTCAGGTATTATGTGAGAGTCCTTTTGTATCATAATATAACGTTTGTATAACAAAGTTACGATTTGTTATTATAATTTA
>Ga0265338_10000474_pt1 | contig 71713 bp, 76 predicted proteins | sample 42126metaG_FD_193579 | JGI IMG/M metagenome (GOLD analysis project Ga0265338, IMG submission 193579) | Rhizosphere microbial communities from Carex aquatilis grown in University of Washington, Seatle, WA, United States - 4-21-26 metaG | ecosystem: Host-associated > Plants > Roots > Rhizosphere...
CCCGGCGGCGTTCCAGTTTCTATTTTCGATCGGCGGCGATGTTGATAAGCCGATGATTACGATCGAAGAGTACTTGAGCTTCTTCACGATGACGACTCTGTTATTCGGCGCCGCTTTCGAGCTGCCCGTTGTGCTGATGATACTCGCCATGATGGGCGTGATCGATGCCGCTTTCCTAAAGGCTAAGCGGCGCTACGCGTTTTTGATCTTAGCGATTCTCGCCGCCTTCATGACTCCCCCGGATCCCATGAGCATGATCATGATGCTCGTGCCATTACTCATGCTTTATGAGGGCAGCGTGTGGATGATTCACTTCTTTATTAAGCCGTCGGAGAGATTCGAATAGGAATAGGTACCTGGTTCTTTTTCCGGGACAACGTGCGTTAGTTACAACCGGCGGGGAGATTTGTCTTCAGGTCGTTGAGTAGAGCGCGAAGATTCGAATCGTTGTCACCACAGAGGAATGTGCCACTGTTGCACATTTCATGGCTGAGCATAATCGTCGCGCTGGCGTTCGAGAGCTCGAGGTCGGGTGCCGCAAAGGCCATGCAGGAAACAGAACCCGGAGGTAACGGTCCCGGCATGCAGATTTGCGAATCAGCGATCAATGTGCGAATGGCCTGCAGGCGGGTAGGATCGATTGTGCAATTATATTCTTTCGTGTCGAGCACAAGGTTGAGTGCACCGGAGGTCAAATCGAGATCGACGTGGCCTATCGAAACAGACGAAGAATACATGAGTTGGGGATCGTAGGTGATTCTCGTGTATTCAGCGGATTGGCCAATGACTTTCTGAGTGTCGGCGCCGGTCGGGGCGTTGCTAGAGTCGCTCATGGAACTGTCTGGCGCCTTCCCACAATTCTGGAAAGCGATCATTGTGAGACAGGTTAAACTGAGGATCAGAAGCTTCGCCCGCATCCTCTATATTAAAGCACAATTCGGGCCGGCTGTGGGCGCATATGCTGGTTATTACTAGTTAATCTTTGGTCAGTGGCTGTTCGGTGGGCGTCTCGTTTTGGGACAACTAAAGCGTAATCGACTCTTTGAAAAGCCCAAAAACCTTCCGCAACTCCTCAGCAATCTCCCCAAGAGTCACATGGTTTTCCACAGCGTCGATAAACAACGGCATCAGATTATCGCGACCGGAAGCCGCCGTGCGAATAGCAGCAAGCTTCCCCGCAACCTTCGCGTTGTCGCGCTTGTCCTTGAACTTTTTCAACCGCGACAGCTGATCGCGCTGCACTTCCTCGGAAACTTTCAAGATCTCCGGTGAAGAATGCTCTTCCTGCGTGAACGCGTTTTGGCCGACAATGATTTCATCCTTCGACTCCAAAGCTTTTTGATTCTGATACGAAGCATTTTGAATTTCATTTTGAATCCAGCCGCTTTCCACACAAGAAATCACGCCGCCCAAGCCTTCGATCCGCTCGATATACTCAAGCGCGCGTTTCTCAATTGAGTCCGTCAGCGATTCCACATAAAAGGAACCGCCCATCGGATCCACGACGTCCGCGGCGCCCGACTCGTAGCCGATGATCTGCTGTGTGCGCAAAGCAATCGTCGCCGCTTTCTCTGTTGGCAAACCTAAGGCTTCGTCCATTGAGTTCGTGTGCAACGACTGTGTTCCGCCCAACACGCTAGCCATCGCCTGCAGTGCGACCCGGGCAATGTTATTCTCAGGCTGCTGCGCGGTCAGAGTTGAACCGGCAACTTGCGAGTGAAAGCGGAGCTTCATGGCCGAAGGATCCGTCGCGCCAAAGCGATCGCGCATAATCCTGGCCCACATCCGGCGAGCGGCGCGAAACTTAGCGATTTCCTCGAAGAAATTATTGTGCACGTTGAAAAAGAAACTCAACCGCTTCGCAAAATCGTCAACGTTCAATCCGCGATCGACCGCCGCCTGCACATAGGTGATTCCATTGGCCAATGTAAAGGCCACTTCCTGTACGGCGGTCGAACCGGCCTCGCGAATGTGATAGCCAGAAATAGAAATCGTATTCCATTCGGGGACATTATCCGTGCAGTACTTAAATATGTCCGTGATCACGCGCAGAGATGGCTTTGGCGGGTAAATATAAGTGCCTCGGGCTATGTACTCTTTCAGCAAATCATTCTGAATCGTGCCTTTTAAAACCCGCGGATCGATCCCACGCTTTTTCGCGACGGCAATGTACAATGCCAACAAAATCCCCGCCGTCGAGTTGATCGTCATCGACGTCGAAATCTCGGCCAACGGCAAATCCGCGAGCAAAATCTCCATATCCTCAAGGGAAGAAATAGCTACACCGACTTTGCCGACTTCGCCCGAAGACATGAGGTGATCCGAGTCATAGCCCATCTGCGTGGGCAAATCGAAGGCCACCGACAAGCCGGTCGTACCTTTGCTCAATAACAACTTGTAGCGCTGATTGCTTTCTTTAGCGGAGCCGAAGCCCGCATACTGGCGCATCGTCCACAGGCGTCCGCGGTACATCGTCTCCTGCACCCCCCGCGTGAACGGAAACTTTCCCGGCTCGCCCAGCTCCGAGGCCAAGCGATCATCAGCCGACCAATCGGCATCCGAATAGAAACGCTTCTGCTCAATATTCGAAGTGGTTTGAAACTTGGCTTTGCGTTCCTTCGGTCCAGTCATAATTTACTTCTGAAACGTCACGAGCGTGGCGCCCGACTCAACGGTTTCACCCTCTTTGACCAAAATATCTTTGATTTTTACCGGTGCCGACGCACGCATCTCGTTTTCCATCTTCATGGCTTCCATGATCAGGATCGGATCGCCTTCCTTCAACTCGTCACCCGGCTTGACGAAGATCTTTACGATCTTGCCCGGCATGCCGCTAGACAACTCGTTGCCCGCGCCCATGCCGCCGCCGGCCTTGAGCGATTCGTGCAGTAGAGCCTCTTCGTTGTAGACCTTAAACGTTTTGAACACGCCGCGAGTGTAGACGGTGTACTCCGTGCCCTTCGCGACTACGTCGACGAGGTATGAACTGTCCTTAAAGATAAAGCTGATCGTGTCATCGAGTAGCTGATAGTCCTGTTTGCGAATGTCGTGATACACCCAGTCTTGTTCCTCCTGGCGCGTGCCGACCTTCCAGTGGGACTTACTCTCGGTGACTGAGACCTGATATTTTACGCCTTCGGATTCCGCTTCAAAGTACATGTTACAAGTTCCTCATGGATTTCATGCGGCCGTATTTCTTCCAATTGCTCGCGATATTGTAGTCGCCCACATCGCGTGACTTGCTCTGGTTGAAGGCTTCAATCGCCGCTGCGATCAAGAACACCGGCTCGTCCACGAACATAAACAGTTCGCGGTGCTTTTTGCCGGCAATCTTTGAGTCGATAAATTGTGTCGTGTACGTGCCTTCCAAAAATTCAGGCGTCATCAAAATGTTCTTATGCAAAACAATGTTGGATTTCACGCCGGTGAGCATGTACTCGCCCAAGGCGCGCTGCAGGCGCTGAATGCACTCGGCGCGCGTCGGACCCCACACGATCAGCTTCGCGATCATCGGATCGTAGTAAATCGAAACCTCGTAGCCTGGGTAAGCGCAGTTGTCGAGACGCACGAACGGTCCCGCGGGCATGCGGTACTTGCGGATCTTTCCGGGGGCCGGAGTGAACGTGACGGGATCTTCCGCGCAAATGCGCAGCTCGATCGCGTGGCCGTGCTGTTCAACGTCCTTTTGTTTGAACGACAGCGGCTTGCCGAGAGCGACCATGATTTGCTCTTTCACGAGATCGTAGCCCACGACCAATTCGGTCACCGGGTGTTCCACCTGCAGACGGGTGTTCATCTCCATGAAGAAGAACTCTTTGGTCTTATTGTCGAAAATAAATTCGATCGTACCGGCGCCGATGTAGTTGATCGCCTTGGCCGCGCGGACGGCGACTTCGCCGAGCTTCTCGCGGACTTCGTCAGGCACCGAAATACTCGGACTTTCTTCGATCAATTTCTGGTGCCGGCGTTGCATCGAGCATTCGCGCTCGTACAAGTGACAGACGTTGCCGTGAGTGTCGCCGAAGACCTGCACTTCGATGTGCTTTGGATTTTGCACAAAGCGCTCGATGAAAATGCGGTCGTCTTTAAAATAATTCTTACCTTCGGATTGGCAGGCGCGGAACGCACTCGCCAACTCCTTCGGCTCGTGCACCACGCGGATCCCTTTGCCCCCGCCGCCGGCGGACGCCTTCAAGATCACAGGGTAGCCGATGCGTTGGGCTTCCTTGGTCGCATCTTCGACGTCGCGGAGAGCGCCATCGGAGCCGGGAACGCATGGCACGCCGGCCTTCTTCATCAAATCGCGCGAAGCGAGTTTATCGCCCATCGCAAGGATGTTCTCGACCGTCGGGCCGATAAACGTGAGGCCTGCGTCTTTCACGGCCTTCGCGAACAGCGGCGACTCGCTCAAGAATCCGTAGCCGGGGTGAATCGCCTCGGCGCCCGATTTCTTGGCGACCTCCAAGATCTTTTCAATATTGAGGTACGACTGCGCGCTCGGTGCGGGCCCGATGTGATAAGCCTCGTCAGCCAGCATTACGTGCAAGCCGTTGCGGTCAGCATCGCTGTACACCGCGACCGACGTGATGCCGAGCTCACGCAAAGTGCGTGTAACGCGAATCGCGATTTCTCCACGGTTGGCAATTAGAACTTTCTTAAACACAATTCACCTCTAGAGCGGAATGTTGCCGTGTTTTTTCGGCGGATTAGTGTCCCGCTTGTTTTTCAGCATTTCGAGCGAGTCGATCAAACGTTTGCGCGTGGTTGCGGGCTCGATGACTTCATCGACATAACCCACTTCAGCGGCGACATACGGATTGGCGAACTTCGACTCGTAATCTTTAGTCAAACGTGTGCGCTCAGCGGCTTGGTCTTTGGCTTTGTTGATGGCGTTACGGAAAATAATATTCACCGCGCCCTCAGCGCCCATCACCGCGATCTCAGCGGTCGGGTAAGCCATGTTAATATCGCCGCGCAAGTGCTTGGACGACATCACGCAATAGGCACCGCCGTAATCTTTGCGCGTGATCACCGTAATTTTTGGAACCGTCGCTTCGGCGTAAGCATACATAAGCTTCGCGCCGTGAGTGATGATTCCGCGCCATTCCTGCTCGGTGCCCGGCAAGAAGCCCGGCACGTCGACAAACGTCACGATTGGAATATTGAACGCGTCACAAAAGCGGATAAAACGCGCGGACTTCGTGCTGGCTTCAATGTTCAAGCAGCCGGCGAGAACCTGCGGCTGATTCGCCACGATACCGACGCTACGGCCGTTCAAGCGCGCGAAGCCGACGATGATGTTCGGCGCAAAGTGCTTGTGGATCTCAAGGAAGTAGCCTTCGTCGACCACTTTATTGATCAACTGGAGCATGTCGTACGGTTTACGGGAATTGTCGGGAATAAAAGAATTCAGCGACTCTTCCACGCGGTCCGGACGGTCTTTCGTTGGCAAAATAGGCGGATCGTCCAAATTGTTCGAAGGCAAGAAGTTCAAGAGCTCGCGGATCATCAGCAAGCAATCGCGGTCGTCCTCGGTCGCGAAGTGCGCCACGCCGGATTTCTTGGCGTGAGTCAGCGCGCCGCCAAGTTCTTCTTTCGTCACTTCTTCATGCGTGACGGCCTTGATGACGTCAGGGCCAGTCACGAACATGTACGACGTATTTTTCACCATGAAAATAAAGTCTGTCAAAGACGGCGAGTATACCGCGCCACCCGCGCACGGCCCCATGATCGCACTGATCTGCGGAACCACGCCCGAGGTCATGACGTTGCGTAGGAAAATATCGGCGTATCCACCGAGCGCTTCGACACCCTCTTGAATGCGCGCGCCCCCGGAATCATTCAAACCGATGACCGGTGCGCCGTTTTTAACGGCCATATCCATGATCTTAATGATCTTGTTCGCTTGCGTACGCGACATCGAGCCGCCGAAGACCGTGAAGTCCTGCGAGTACACGTAAACGACTTTTCCGTTCACGCGGCCGTATCCCGTGATCACGCCGTCGCCGGGGATTTTTTGTTCAGCCATGCCGAAGTTCGAACTGCGGTGAGTGACGAATCTGTCGATTTCAACAAAGCTGCCCGGGTCGAGCAAAACGTCGAGGCGCTCGCGTGCGGTCAGGCGGTTGCCGGTTTTATGTTTGGTGACGCGGTCGGTGCCGCCGCCGACAAACGCTTCTTCATTCCGCGATTCGAGCTTCGCGAGCTTCTCGGCGGTGGTGTGTAGAATTTCGGTGTCCATTATTACCCCTTATTTTCTCAATTTACGGATAGTTGCGGCCATACAAGCGCGGGAACGGAATTGTTTCGCGCACGTGCTGCGCGCCGCAGATCCAACCCACGGTGCGCTCGATGCCGAGGCCGAAGCCCGCGTGCTGGAACGAACCGTATTTGCGCAGGTCTAAGTACCATTCAAAATCTTTGATATTGAGCTTGTGCTCTTCGATCTTCTGCACCATGCGCTCGAAGCTGTCCTCGCGCTGGCCGCCGCCGATAATTTCGCCGTAGCCTTCGGTCGCGAGCAAATCGCAGCTCATAGAGCTGCCGGCTTCTTTCGGATCTTCCTTCATGTAGAAGGCCTTCACTGCCGAAGGGTAGTGATGCACGAAGACAGGCTTGTCGAACTTCGAGCTGACGATCGTTTCATCCGCACCGCCGAAGTCGTCGCCGACCACGAACGCGGGATTTTCCTTCAAGATCATTTCCGCGGCCTCTTTGTAATGCAGGCGCGGAAAGGGAGCGACAACTTTGGTCAAAGCGTCCGTATTGCGCTCGAGGGTTTTGAGTTCCTCCGCGCGATTTTTGACCGTGCGCTGGACGATGTACTCGACGAATTGTTCGGCGAGCTCCATGTTGTCGTACAAATCGTTGAACGCCACTTCGGGCTCCACCATCCAGAACTCAATTAAGTGACGGCGGGTTTTCGACTTCTCGGCGCGGAACGTAGGACCGAAGCAATAGACTTTGCCCAGCGCCGCAGCCGTGGCTTCCATGTAGAGCTGTCCGCTCTGTGACAAGTAGGCCTTTTCGTCGAAATATTTGGTTTCAAAGAGTGTCGATGTGCCTTCGCACGCCGACGGCGTGAAGATCGGCGCATCGGTCAGTGTGAATCCGCGCCCATCGAAGAAATCGCGGATTGCCGAAATGACTTCGGCGCGGACGCGCAAGATCGCGTGTTGCCGCTTCGAGCGCAGCCACAAGTGACGTTGGCTCATCAAAAAGTCAGTGCCGTGTTCTTTCGGAGAAATCGGATAGTCGATGGCTTGGCCGGTGATCTCCAACGTTTGCGCGCTGATTTCAAATCCGCCCGGGCTGCGCGGCTCGGCTTTCACCAAGCCGGTGATCTTCACGGTCGACTCCTGCGACAGCTTTTCGAAATCTTCGAACGCCTTTTCGTCGCACTCGCCGCGGAAGTACACGCATTGCACGATTCCGGTCCCATCCCGCATCAGCAAAAATTTAATTTTTCCCGAAGACCGGTGATTGTAGACCCATCCCTGAAGCGTGATGGTCTTTCCGACATGATCCTTCAAATCCGCGATGTAAACTCGCATAACACCTCATGCAGCGTCAAAAAACTTTGTCGCAATATATAGAGGTGTTTGGTCTATCACGCTAGGGTAGTTAGTCGCTATCCCGGACGCATCGCGTCCGGAAAAGCGACTAACTACCTTAGTGGCCGATGGCCGTGTGCAACTGACTGATTGCTTGAATCAGATCCAAGCGCCCCTGAGAGGCGTTGAGGTAATTGGCGCTGTGCAGGGCGGAGCCGTACAAGGCCGTGCGGACTTGCGCGATGGTCGCATCGGGCACGGCGCTCAACAGCAAAGCCACGGCCCCACTCACGAACGGGGTGGCCATGCTCGTCCCCGACAAGAAGCCCATCGTGCCACCGGGGAGAGTCGAAACAATGTTCGATCCCGGTGCGAAAATGTGCACGCTTGCCGCGCCGTAATTCGAATAGTCGGCCATATAGTCATGATCGCCGGTCGCACCCACCGTGATTTGCGCAAGCAAATTCAGGGACGCCGGATATTCGGGCGTACGGTCCGTGTTGACGGCGTCGTTTCCGGCCGCGGCGACGAAGAATACATTTTTATCCGCCAGGCCGCCGATGGTTTGCTTCAACGACTGCGAGCAATCGCTTCCGCCCCAGCTGGCGTTGATCACGCGCGCTCCACGCGCCACCGCGTAGTCAATCGCGAGCACGGCGTCTGACATAAAGCCGTTGCCCTGGTCGTCAAGAAAGGCGGCCGGAAGCAGCTTCACGGCGGGCGCCATGCCCTGCACATACGTTTGCGGGCCGGCCGTCGTATCGTTGTGAGCGGCGGCGATAATTCCCGACACATGTGTGCCGTGATACTGGTTATCTCCAGTGAGCGGCTGCGCTTTCTGATCGGCGAAATTCATTCCGTAGTAGTCGTCAACGTAGCCGTTGCCATCGTCATCGACGCCATTATTTTGCTTGTTATTGCCCTTACTGTCGGTGCCTGATTCGCCGGGATTCACGAAAATCTGATTGGCGAGTTGCGGATGGGTGACATCGGTGCCGGTGTCGACGACGGCGACAACGACGTTCGCGCCACGGAAGTTCTGCCGCCACACCTTATCGGCATCGACGCGTACGACGCCCCAGTTGTCGGCGGTCGTGGTGGTTCCATCCGCCGACTGCGGTTGCAGAGTGCCTAGAGCGTGCACGCGGTAATCGTGTTCGGCGAGCAGGATTTCTTTTTCATGCTGTTTCATGTAGCCGTTTTTGAAGGCGTCTTCGTCCTCGGCCTGAACGACCTTGGTGGAACCGTCGATGTTGCGCACGATAAATTGGTTGGGAATTGCGGCGCCGGTGCAGCTTGCCGTGGCGTTCTCGAACGTCGCCGTCTGTTGCACCGCTTGCCCGCAAGCCGTCAGCAGCAGCGTCGCGGAAATCAGTCCTAAGATACGCGCAAAGTCCTTGAACATCGGCATCCCCCCTCCTGGCGGTCGCTACCCTCTCTACTATTGTGCTTCCAACCGTGCGGAGCGGTTAGTCCAAGAAAAGTCTGTTTTTTCGCAGGGAAATTAACCGGAATTTTCTGGACCTTTTAAATGTCTTCCCTAGACTTTAGATATGAACGCGTCTCTGGCTATCCCGATAATCTCACTGATCGTGCTGATCGGTTCCGCTATAGGAATGTTTTTCCTAGCCAAAGATGCGAAGAGGCGGAACTCCGTCTACACAAAGTTTACACGTCCGAGCCATTTCGATTACGACGTCGTGGTCATCGGCGCCGGCGCGGGTGGCCTCGCGGCGGCCCGGCAGGCGGCGGAGCTCAGGGCCAAGGTACTTGTGATCGAAAAAAAGGCGCTGGGAGGAGATCATCTCTACGCCGGCTGTGTGCCGAGTAAGTCTTTGTTAAGAAGCGCCGCCGTCGCGCATCTCTTCCGCCGAGGCAATGAGTTTGGCCTGCAGTCGGTGACGCCGCAGACGGATTTCAGCCGCGTTTTCACACGGGTTCACAATGCGATTCACAAGCTCGAGCCCTTGCATTCCGCCGACACGTTGACCGCGGCGGGGATCGATCACTTGATCGGAGAGGCGCGCATCGCCGATCCGTTTCGGGTGAATATCGGTGAGCGCATTGTGACGGCCCGGAATATTATTATCGCGACGGGCGCCGGGCCGGTGATTCCTGAAATTCCCGGCTTAATGGAAGTTCCGCACTACACCTCGGAGACCGTCTGGCACATGAAGTGGGTGCCGAAGCGGCTTTTGGTTCTCGGCGGCGGTCCGATCGGGTGTGAATTGGCGCAGGCGTTTCAGCGGCTTGGCTGCGAAACGGTTTTGGTCGAGCAGCGGGCCACGCTTTTACGCAAAGAAGATCCGGACGTGATCGAGGCGATCACCCGGCGCTTTCAGTCTGAGGGACTGACTCTCCGCCTCGGTACCGAAATCAAAGAGTTCGAGAAAAAGGGCAATGGCGGCCGGGCTACCTTCCGCAACGGCGAAACGCTCGATTTCGATGCCGTCTTGGTGGCGCTTGGCCGGAGAGCGCGCACGAACGGATTCGGTGGCGACGATCTCGAATTAGGCTTGCGCCGCGACGGCACGCTCGAAGTGGACAGCCAGCTGCGCACGAAGTACGGCAATGTCTTTGCTGTCGGCGATGTCGCCGGCCCGCTGCAGTTCACGCACTCAGCCGCCAATCAAGGCCGCGTGGCCGCGATGAACGCTCTCTTCGCACCGGTGCAGTCGTTCAAGATCGACTACACGGCGACGCCCTGGTGTACCTACACGGATCCCGAAATCGCACGCATGGGGCTGAATGAAGGTATGGCGAAGGAACGCCGGGTCGAGGTTGATATTCATCGCTACTCCTTCGAGCATGTCGACCGCGCGGTTTGCGATGGCGAAGACTACGGGTTTATTAAGGTGCTGACGGCCAAAGGCGAGGGAACGATCTTAGGCGTGACGATTGTCGGGCCGCACGCGGGCGAGGCCTTGCCCGAATTTTCGCTCGCCATGAGGAAAAACCTTTCATTAAAGGATATTCACGACAACATCCACGCGTATCCCACACTCAGCGATATCAATCGTTTAGTCGCGCGTGAATGGCGGAAACGCGTTTTACCGCGGCAGGCGGTGAACCTATTTACTCGGTTTCACATGTGGCGGCGCGGGTAGCTGCAGCGAGCTGCGCGGTGACAAAGTTGCTATTCTAGAAAAGCCTCATATACTGAGTTGCCTTATGGCCAGAAGCGTACTGACCCTTTTAGCTTTGGTTTTCGGTGTTTCGGCTTCAGCCCAAGAGCGAATCGATTTGAAGGAAGCTCTCGCGCGCGCGCAGAAAAAATCTCCCGACTACGACATTTTGGTGCAAACGGAAAATCAAGGCCGCTTGGGCTATAAGAATTCATGGTCGGAACTACTGCCCCAGTTAGACCTGGAGGCGCGGCACGGGTACGCCCGGCAGGGAGGGAACTCCTTTTACGCGACAACACCGCAGACTCATCCTTGGCAAAGCGCCCTCGGCATCACTCTGACTGAAAATCTCTACGACAACGGTAAGTCGTGGAACGACATGGAAATCGCCGATCTCACGAGGCAGTCGTCATCATTGGGACGCGAGCGCGGCCGCCAGCAACTGATGCTCACGGTGGCCCAAGCGTTTTACGATTATTCGTCGGCGGTGGGAAATCTCGAGCTGCAAAAACAACAAATCGATGCGATTCGCCAACAGTTCAAAACGATCAATGGCCGGTACCGGAACGGCGTGAGCAGCAACCGGGATTTCTTACGGATCAAGGCGCAGCTCGAGCGCTCCGAAGTCGATCTCGCGAATCAAGAGGTCACGGTCGAACAATCCCGCGAAGCCCTGCGGGTGGCGATCGGGGAAAGCACTGCGGTCGACTTTATTCCCTTTGTTCCGCAAACGGGTCTCGTGGATAAACTTGCGTTTCCCAAAGTGCAGGCCGATCAGACGGCCGATTTCCGCATCGCCAAAATGCAAGATCAGATTTCCGATATTCAATACCGCGAAGTGCAGCGCGAGGATTGGCCGCGCGTGAGCCTGCAAGGCTCGGCTTCTTACAATGATCCGGCTTATATCGGTGGGCGCACGGAATTTGTCGACGACAGCTATTGGAATTACTCGGCGATGCTGGTGATCGATTACTCGCTGTGGGACTGGGGCATTCGCCGCCGCAACGTCGAAATTGCCGACAACCAACGGCGCGTTGATAAGGATAAGCAGCAAAAATCACGGATCCAGATTTACCAAGATCTTAATCGCCTGGATGTTCTCATCGCGCAATATATTAAGTCCTACTCGAAATCGCGCCAGATCATGAAAGATGAAGAAGCTGTCTACGCGAGCCTCAATCTCGGTTACCGCGATTCGAAGGTGACGTACTTGGACCTCATCACGGGACTCAACGATCTTTACGCGAGCCGCACGCAAAATCTGTCGCTGCAATACAATCTGCTCAAAGCCCGGGCCAATCTTGCCTTTTACCAAGGGAATCTCGATGAAATCCTCATGGCTAATTAGATTCATAGTCGTTGGCGTACTCGGTTTGATTGTCGTCTTCGTATTGGACCGGCCTCACGAATCGAATGGAGATGCGAATCCAAACGTGGCGCGGGTGGCGCGGCAGGATCTCACTCAGCGCGTGACGATTTCGGGTCAAGTCTGGCCCGAGCACCGTCTCGACATCAAGCCGCCCTTCAACGGGTACATCACGAAGATCTATGTGAAAATTGGTGACCGCTTGAAGAGGGGTGCGCCGATCGTAACTTTCAGTCCGTCGCTTTCCGAGGGAGAAATCAATCATCCCATCCGCGCCGGCTTTGACGGCATCGTTACGCAAGTTTTGCGGACCGAGGGTGAGTACGTGCTCGAGGCGGGCGACCAAAACAATCTTGTGATTCGCATGGAAGACTTCAGCAATCTTTATATCTTGGGCTCGGTGCCCGAGCTGGATATCGCCAAAGTCAAAGTCGGCGAAGAAGCGATGGTGCGCGTGTCGTCGCTGGTGGGCGAGATCTTCAAAGGAAAAATTATCGAGATGGGCCTCTCGGCCAAAGACAAAGACCGTTATGGCTCGTCGACGGCAACGGAATTTCAAATTCGCGTGAAGTTGGATAGCCATGACCCGCGCCTACTGCCGGGAATGTCGGCGGTGATGGACGTCATCGCCGAAAAACGCGAGAAAGTTTTGTCGTTGGCGCACGAGTTCGTGCAAGAAGATGACAAGGGATTTTTCGTGACGACTGACAGGGGCTCGGTCAAGAGAGTCACCATCGGCATGCAGACCGCCGAAGCCGTGGAGATCAAAGAAGGTTTAAACGAGGGAGATAAAGTCCGCGCCATCGATTTTCTCAACCTCCCCAAGCTGAAAGACTAATATGAGCCTGATCCGGATTGAAAATCTGGAGCTTTCGTATCGCCTGAACGAGCGCACGTTCAAGGCCCTGCGTGACGTTAAGTTAACGATCGAGCGCGGGCAGATGGCGGCGATTCTCGGCCCTTCGGGCTCGGGAAAATCGACTTTGCTTTACGTGTTGGGCTGCCTGCTAAAGCCGACGTCGGGGTTTTTTGAATTTGCCGGGCGCCAAGTGACCGAACTCACAAGTGAGCAATTAGCGGAGCTGCGCAGTTCGACGATCGGCTTTGTGTTCCAGCAGTTTCACCTGCTGCCGCGGGCGAATGTGCTCGATAATGTGCTGCTCGGCGCCCGTTACAATCACGCCGATACCCGCACGCCCGAACAGATTCGCGAAAAGGCGCTGAAGATCATTGAAAGCGTGGGGTTGACCTCACATCTCACGCACATGCCAAATCAACTCTCGGGCGGACAACAGCAACGCATCGCTATCGCGCGCGCGTTGATTAACGATCCCGAATTGATTCTTGCCGACGAGCCGACGGGTAACTTGGACTCAAAAAGCACCGAACAGATCCTCGATTTGCTGCAGGAGATCCATCGCCAGGGAAAAACCGTCGTCATTATCACGCACGACCAGAATGTGGCCAAACGCTGCGACCGCGTCGTCACAATTATCGACGGAATAATGGACGGCCGCGAGCCTGCGGCTCTCGCCTCGGCCGCAGTGGACTCGGGCGGCGTGAAAAATATTTCGGAGGAGGAACCACCCGCGGCCGGGCTGGCTCTGAGGGGAGCTCCCGCGTGGACCACCTACGCCGCCACGGCCATGCAAAATCTAATGCGCAACAAAACGCGCTCGCTCCTCACGATGGTCGGCGTGATGATCGGCATCGCCGCCGTATTGTCGACAATTACTCTCGGCGATTACGCGCGCCAAAAAATTCTCGACAGCTATGAAACATTGGGGATCAATAAACTGATCGTGCGCGCCTATCCACGCTGGCACCTGAAGGCTAACGATATCAAAGGCGTGAAATTCGACGGGTTAGATCAGAAGGCCGACATCGTGCCGATGCGGCGCTTGTTTCCGGAAATGAAGCTCGTTTCGCCGGTCGAACACGATTGGAGCGTGCGTTCGGCGCAATTCGCCGGTCAAACCGACGACCAAATCGCCCTGCTCGGCGTGAATCAAGAGTACTTCAATATTACGAACCGGCAACTGGTGATGGGACATCCATTTACCAAATATCACGACGACAATCACAGTCCGGTGTGCATTATCGGGCATGAAATTGCGCGCAAACTCTTCGGTACGATTCGTCCCGTGGGGCGCATGCTCGATATTCAAGCGCAGAACGATAAACAGTACAGCTGCCTGGTGATGGGCGTGCTCGCCTCGCAGTCGAGTAATAGCGAGTGGTTTAAGCCCGACGAACAGATTCTCGTGCCGGCGAGTTTCCTCGCAATTATGGCCTCGCATTGGTACTCGAAGATTTACGAGTTCGATTTGCAAATGGCGACAGGCTCCTCGGCTGAAGATTTGACGACGAAGATCAAGCAGTTCCTGTTCCGCAAATACGACCGGTCCGCGGAAGTCAGCGTCGACAATGATCAGCTGCTGGTCGCGCAGATGCGGCGGTTTTTGAGTCTATTTACGATGCTCCTTGCGGGCGTCGCGTTTATTTCTTTGGCGGTCGGGGGGATCGGCATCACCAACATGATGCTTGTATCCGTGAGTGAGCGCTTCAAAGAGATCGGCCTACGCAAGGCTCTCGGTGCGCGCAATCAGGAGATCCGGATTCAGTTTTTGGTGGAGTCGATCATCCTCTGTATTATCGCCGGGTTGCTCGGTGTTGCGGCCGGTGTCGGGGGCTACCATTTGATTTTGTACATGGCCTCGAAGCTTTTTCCGAAGATTCACTTTGAGTGGGTCTTCAATGTACCGGCGATGGTTCTCTCGGCGGCGTGCATTTTAGCGGTCGGAATCGCCAGCGGAATTGCGCCTGCAATCCGCGCCGAAAAGCTTGAGGTCGTTGAGGCTCTGCGCAGCGAATAGGCACGTTTCTTGTATTTTTCCCGCGTGTGAATTCCAGAGTGTTAATTACCATGTTCGTCCTATTGCCGTTTCAGGTTCACGCTGCCAAGTTTGTTGACGAGGCCACCGGCCTCTGCAACGTGCTTCTCACTGAACTTGAAGCGGTCGGTGACTTGAATATTTCCGAAGCACAGAGTACGTCCATCGTGAACGCCTTAAAGGACGTCCACGCCTTGCTTCTCGATATGCAAAAGGGATTGGATCACGAAATAGTCACAGCGAAGGTCCTCAGCGTCAGGCTGGATTCCGCGGCCCTTTCGCTCGAGGGTAGCCGACATCAGACAAACTTGACCCGAATTCTATCGCCGAGCCCGTACATGGCTCTAGTCAGCCAATACAAAATACAGTCCTCGCCCGTGGGCCGCGAACTGGTGCTGACCTATTTTGTTCACACGGATTCGGCGTTAAATCCTACGATCGAACAAGTCGGCCAGGCGACAGTTCCCATTTCCGTGGAAGAAGGGGTTTCTGGCTTGATTGTGAATCTCGATAAAATTTTTAACGATGCGACGATTCTTAAGGTCACCAAAATCAAGCCCACGGACCGCGGCACGTTCCTGCTCCAATATAGCCGAATTGTTCTCGATGAAAGTTCCTACACAGGAAAAGGTCTGAGGGACAAAGCCTCACATTCGCTTTAACAATTTCTCAAGTTCCCGGGCCGCAAAGGTCGTCACGGCCTCCGTCTTATATATGGTGTGCGCGCCGTTGCGAACGACTGCGCGGCCATCCGTCCACACATCGCGGACGTCCCGGCCTGCGCACGAATACACTAGCGCCGAATACGGATCTGAAACCGTCGCCACGCTAGGATGATCGCGTTTTACGATCACGAGATCGGCGCGCTTGCCTACAGTTAGGGATCCGAGTTCCTCTTCGGCATTCAGCACGCTTGCGCCGCCAAGGGTCGCGAGTTCAAACGCTTCGCGCGCCGGAAGCGCGGTCGGGCCGACGACCGGCTTTTGCAAAAGCGCCGCGAGCCGCATTTCCATAAAGGGATCCATTGAGTTGTTGCAGGGCGCGCCGTCGGAACCGAGGGCGACCTTCATGCCCTTTTGCAAGTACAGCGAAATGCGGGCTACGCCGCTGGCCAACTTCAAGTTCGACGACGGGCAGTGGCACAAGCCGACCTTGTGTTTCACCATGTCGCCAATTTCCGCATTGGTAAGATGAATTCCATGCGCGATCACGGTGCGTTCGCTCAACAGCCCGAGCTTTTTCAAAAACTGAACGTTGTTTAAACCTGTGCGCTTTTTGACCAACTTCACTTCGGTTTTATTTTCCGAGGCGTGAGTGTGCAAAATCACGCCGTGTTCCTTTTGAATTTTCGCGCACGCCTTCAATATTTTATCGGTGCACGAAATCGCAAAGCGCGGGCTGATCGCGTATTGCAATAAAGGCGTCTTCTTGTGCCAGCGCTTCAGCAACTCTTCGCTGTATTTCAAGCTGTCGTCCGTCGAGCGATACAAGGGTCCCGAGGCCGACTTCAAATCCATTAAACAATTGCCGCCCCAGTAGCGGATGCCCGAGCGCTCGGCCTCTTCGAACACCACGTCGTGCAGCCCGGTTGTGCCCATATCCAAAATCGACGTTGTGCCCAGCGTCTGCATCTCGAGCAAACCGATTTGTGCGGAGGCGCGCAAACTCTCTTCGTTATGCGCATGTTCCATCGGCCAAATTTTTTTCTTCAGCCAGTCGAGCAGTTCGAGATCGTCAGCCAGCCCGCGAAACAACGTTTGGCACAAATGCGTGTGCGCTTGAATCAAGCCGGGAATGACAAAGCAACCTTCGGCCGAAACTAATTCTTCATCGGGCTTTACCGCAAGCTTCTTTCCGATTTCGACGATACGGCTGCCGGTCATGCGGATATCGCCGCGGAACACTTCGCGGCGGTCATTCATGGTGACGAGCGTGCCGTCGCAAATCAGCGTCGAGGTCATAATTGGTTTTTAATCTTGTTGGTAAAGGTGACCAATGCCCGCGTGAACTTATCCTCCACTCGCGCCGCGACTTCTTTGACGTCTTCGTGCGTGAGCTTCACTTTGGACAATCCCGTGCCCAAATTCGTGATGCAACTCAAACCCACGACGCGTAAGCCGGCGTGACGGGCGGCGATCACTTCCACCACGGTCGACATTCCTACGGCCCCGCCACCGATTTTTGCGAGATATTTCACTTCAGCGGCGGTTTCGTACGTCGGTCCTAAGACGCCGACATAAACACCTGTGGACGCGCGGGCTTTTGCAGTCTTCAGCGCGGCTTCCATCACTTTGCTCAATTTCAAGTCGTAGGGCTCCGACATATCGACAAAGCGGGGACCCAAGTTCACGTTCGGGCCCACCAAAGGATTGTTGCCGGTGAGATTGATGTGATCCTTGATAATCATAAAATCCCCGGCCTTCATTTTCGGATTCAGTCCGCCCGAGGCATTTGTCATCACCACGGTCTTCACGCCCATAATAGCCAGCGTGCGCACGGGGAAAACGACCTGCTGATACGTCAGGCCTTCGTACGCATGCAGGCGTCCAGCCAACACGGCCACGGGCACGCCGTTCAGCGTTCCGAAAATCAATTTGCCGGGATGGCCCTCGACACTTGAAACCGCGAAGTGCGGAATCTTGCCGAACGGGATCTCGAAATCGACTTTCACTTCCTTGGCAAAGCCCGAAAGGCCCGAGCCCAAAACAAAGCCGAGCTTCGGCTTCAAGGTCGTTTTTCTCTCTAAAAAATTTTTGGCTTCTTCAAGCTGTGCTTCAATCATGTGATCACCTTTAAAATCAAGGGCGTCTGTGGACGCGCCTGTGGAGAAACCTCGTAACTCGCCTTCAGCATCGGCAAGCACTCGTCGATAATGCTGTCGGCGGCGGCATGAATCTGAAACAGCGCCTGACCCTTGAACACGCGGTCGCCCTGCTGGCGGAAAACCACGAGTCCCGCCGAAGGATCGATCGTGTCCGCCTGAAAACGGCGTCCCGCTCCTAGAACGATCGCCGCCGCGCCCATGCGCTCGACGTCCGTGTAATTCATAAACCCGTCGGCCTCCGCCGTCACGAGGCGTTCGACTTTGGCGCGCGCCGGAGGACGTGATAAATCGCCGCCTTGCCATTTGCAAATTTCGCTGAATTTTTCATACACGCGCCCCGACGCCAGAATTTTTGCGGCCTCGGCCTTACCGTCAGCCGGCGTGCGTGCCTTGCCGCCAAGGAAAATCATATGCCCCGCGAGTTCTAAAGTCAGATCGATCAGATCGCCGGCGGTTTTGCCCTCGCCGAATTGCGAATTGCCCTTCATGATTTCAAGACATTCGCCGACTTCCAAGGCATTGCCGACAAAGCGGCCGAGCGGTTCATCCATTCGCGTGAGTAAAGCCGTCACCTTGTGGCCTGAGCGGACGCCGATATCCATCAGCGCGCGCGCCAGCTCCTCGGCTTCGCCGATCGTTTTCATAAACGCGCCCGAGCCGACTTTGACGTCCAAAACCAAAGACGACATGCCCTCGGCCAATTTCTTCGACATGATTGAGCCGCAAATCAACGGCAGCGAATCGATGGTTCCCGTGACGTCGCGGAGAGCATACAATTTGCGGTCGGCGGGACACATTTCCAACGTCTGTCCCATGATGGCGACACCGATTGCGGCGACTTGCTTTTGGAATTGCTCGAAGGTCAGCTTCACCGAAAAGCCAGGAATGCTTTCGAGCTTGTCCAGGGTCCCACCGGTGTGGCCTAAACCGCGGCCGGCCATCATCGGCACGGGAACGCCCGCGCACGCGACAAGCGGAGCGAGGATCAAGCTCACTTTGTCGCCCACGCCGCCCGTCGAGTGTTTATCGACGGTCACGCCGAGCTTTTTTAAATCCAATACCTCGCCCGAATCGCGCATCTCCTGCGTGAGCCAAGTCGTCTCTTCGCCCGTCATGCCTTTGCAGCAAATCGCCATGAGCCAAGCGGCCATTTGATAGTCGGGAATTTTATCTTCCGCAAAGCCGCGAATGAAAAATTCGATTTCTTCGCGCGTATGTGCTCCGCCGAAACGTTTCTTGCGAATAAGGTCCGAAGGCAGAAACTCCATCAGTAATCGTTCTCCGCCACTCCCGCCTCGATCAAGCTCACTCCCGAACTCGTACCAATGCGCGTGGCGCCGGCATCGATCATTTGAATCAAGGTTTTGCGGTCGCGGATACCGCCGCTGGCTTTTATGCCCATGCGTTCACCGACGGTCTTATGCATCAGGCGCACGACGTCCAAAGTCGCACCGCCCTTGGAAAAACCGGTCGAAGTCTTCACAAACTGCGCGCCCGCGGCTTCCGCCAACTGGCAACCCAAGACGATCTCTTCAGGCGACCACAGACAGGTTTCCAAAATCACTTTCACGATATTCCCCTGCGCGGCTTTCACGACCGCGCGAATATCTCCTTCGACGTCACCGGTATTGCGGTCTCTCATGGCCCCGAGATTCATCACCATGTCGAACTCGGTCGCGCCGTCGGCCAGGGCCTTGATCACTTCCATCGCTTTCACAGGCGACGAATTCGCGCCGAACGGAAAGCCGATCACGGAGCACACCTTTACCGAACTGCCGTGTACAACGTTGGCGGCGAGATTCACCCAATACGGATTCACGCAGACCGAAGCAAAGTTGCAGCGGACAGCCTCGCGGCACAACCGTTCGATTTCCGCCTTGGTCGCGTCGGGTTTAAGCAAAGTATGATCGATCATGCTGGCAAGCGCGCTTTGCGTTAGTCGAGACATAAAGTCCTTTCCAAACTAATCCCCCAAGCCTACCTTTTTCGGCATGCAGGAGATCACCAAACACTACTTGATTTCTGGCCGAGTTCAAGGAGTCGGTTATCGCCGATTTGCACAAGCGCGCGCGAGCGAATTAGGCTTAAGCGGGTGGGTGCGCAATTTGGATGATGGACGCGTTGAAGCGGTGGCTCAGGGTCCAGAAAATGATCTTCTCCGCCTAGAAACCTTCCTCCGTTCTGGACCAGCGCATGGCTATGTCGAATCCTTAGTGATATCCTCACATCAAGGCCAATCGAAGCTTCAAGGATTCGAAGTCAGAAAGGACGGCGTGGAGCCATGGCGGGAAAATTAGTCGCTGGAATTCTGTCATTGAGTTTAATTTTCGCTGCACCCGCCGGTTTTGCCGCGAGCAAAGACCCGAACCGCAATGACAAAGCCAATCAAAGCTCTATCCAGGGTCCGCGCAAACACCTGACAACCATCGTAATGGCCGGTCTCGCCGGCGCGATTCTCGGTTTATCGACCTTAAGTTTTTACGGCCGTCCGCAGGACCGCCTCGCCAACGTACCGGCGGGCTTTGCCGCTGGAATTATTATCGGCGCGACTTACACCACGTACAAAGCCGCGACCGAGCCGCGCGAGTTTCTATCAAAATCGCAACAGGATTTGCAGCAACCGGAACTCTGGGCGATGGCCGAAAAATCGCGCGCAGACCGTGATCTGAACGCGATTCCTAAATCCACCTTTCTATTTCAATTCTAAGGCGTTTCCGTTCCAAAGACGGAAACCGCGTGCACCGTTTTTTCGGCGACCGTGCGGTAAACGTGGAAGGGATCACTTTGTCCGCTATTCGCAGGATAAGCGTAAGTCACAAAACTTTTGAATGACGCCTCGTCGGGAAACATCGCCTGCACATAGCAACGGGTGGGCGTGTGCGGATTCCGCGGATTCGTGACGACAGTGACCTTTGCGCGCGGAAACGCGGTGGCCACGACGCCTTGGGCGTTTTTGCAGTCATCGTCGCTCGGCATGCTGGGTTCAGCGGCGGCGGGCATATCGTACCAGAGCGGAATTTCGCTTTTGTTGTAAAGGTTAAACGCGTACGACTTCGCAAGCGCTTGATAAGCGTTAGCCAGGTCGGTGATTTCAGCCTGCGTCACCTTATCGTCGAACATGACATGTACGGCGCAGGAAACATCATCGTTTAAAATCACGGGTTGCGTGGTATCAAATCCGGGCTTTTGCGCCGTTTTCAAAATCTGATAAACGGCCATGTCCGCGGATGAGCAATCGCCCGTCGGCTTCGGCGCGGGAGGCGTTGGCTGGAGGGTGTGATCAACATTGATTTGCGTTTTGTCGCTGCACGCGATGAAGGTCAACGCGGCCAAAGCCACCAAAGCGATATGAGTTTTAAGCATGGATCCTCCCACGCCCAAAATTCTAGCGGATTTGTTTTAAATCCGCAACGCGTCTATTTCTTGCGGAATAAGCCACCGGCGGCTGCCGCCGGGGGTTGGGCCGCGTCGCCGGTAATGCGAATTCCAGCGGCTGTATGCTCGGGATTAATTGGACGAACGTTAGTGCTCGTGCCTGCACCGGCCGTACTATGTGCGGGGGGCGCTTCCTTCTTGGCGTGCTTTTTACCGAGGAAGGTATCAGCGGCAAGTTTATCGACCTTACCCTCTTGTACCAGTTTTCCGAGGTGAAATTCGAAAGTCATGTTTCCGCCGTCCATCTGGGTTTGCATGATGGAAGGAATTTGGAACGTCTTGCCTTCACGAATCAAGTTCGCAATGGCGTGGTTCGCCGTTAGCACTTCGAGTGCGGCCACGCGGCCCGGTTTATCAACGCGCGGGAAAAGCGTTTGCGCGATGACACCGCGGAGAGACTCGGACAACATCGTGCGCACTTGCGCTTGCTGAGCTTGCGGAAAGACGTCGATCACGCGGTCAACGGTCTTGGCGGCGTTGTTCGTGTGTAGAGTTCCGAACACCAAGTGTCCGGTTTCGGCGGCGGTCATCGCGAGTTGAATCGTCTCCAAATCGCGCATCTCACCGACGAGAATAATATCCGGATCTTCGCGCAGAGACGCGCGCAGAGCATTCGCGAACGACTTCGTGTGACTCGAGACTTCGCGCTGATTGATGAGCGACATCTTGTTGTCGTGCACGAACTCGATCGGGTCTTCGATCGTGATGATGTGCTCTTTGCGGGTCAAATTGATCTCGTTGATCAACGCGGCCAATGTCGTCGACTTACCGGAACCGGTCGGACCCGTGACAAGCACGAGACCGCGCGGAACGGCGATAAGTTCGATCAGTGCCGGCGGCAGGCCTAAGTCTTTCGCACTCAAAATCTTTTCCGGAATCACGCGGAACACGCCGCCCATGCCCCGGCGTTGCATAAACACGTTCACACGGAAGCGGCCTGTGCCGGGAATGTAGTACGAAGTGTCGAGCTCCCAGTTTTCCATGAACCCACGTTTTTGTTTTTCCGTCAGAATTTCAAAAATCAGTGACTGAACGGCTTCGTTTTCGAGCGGCGGGTGGTTGAGCATGGTCATTTCGCCGTGAATCCGGAACGCAGGGGGAGTTCCTGCAGACAAATGCATGTCGGATGCTTTTTGCTGCACCATCAACTTGAAGAGCTTATCAATTTCAGCCATAGTTCTCTTTTCGGCGGCCAACCCTTTGATCTTTATAGGGAGTCGCAACGCGACAATATGCGTCACAGACCTAAGGAGCGCCGTGTCAGCAGAGATCCTAATCAACGTTCGGCCAAACCTCACCCGCGTGGCGTACGTGGAAGAGGGCCAATTGAACGATTTGAAAATTGAGCGGCGGGGAAGCCCGACTTTGGTCGGCTCGATTTACCGCGGCCGGGTCGTGCGCGTACTTCCTGGAATGCAAGCCGCTTTCGTAGACGTTGGTCTAGATCGTGCCGCATTCCTCTACGTCGGCGACGTGCGTTCGGACCTCGACTCCGGACCGTCTCTGTATCTCGACCATGAAGATGGCGAAGGTGAGGGCGAGCAACTCACCGAACAATCCGAAGCGCCCCGCGCGCAAATTCAGGATTTGCTTCACGAGGGGCAGACCATCATGGTGCAAGTGGCGAAAGATCCTCTCGGGACGAAAGGCGCCCGCATTACGACGCATATTTCGCTCGCCGGCCGGCACGTCGTTTACATGCCGACGCTCAAACATCTCGGTATCAGCCGGCGCATCGAGGATGAAAACGAGCGCGAGCGTCTCAAGAAAATCGTCGAGCATTTGAAACCGAAAGGCGGAGTGATTATCCGCACGGCGTGTGAAGGCGCGAGCGAAGAATCGCTCTCCGCCGACTTGGATTACCTCGATCGCCTGTGGAGCGAAGTCGACAAAGCATACGAAAAGCGCAAGTCACCGGGTTTGATCCACGCCGAAATCGACGTTGAGCTGCGCTCGCTCCGCGATTTGCTAAACGAACAAGTCGACAAAGTGATTGTCGACGATCCGAAGGTGCACAAGAAAGTGCTCGGCTTTATCAATCAGTTCATGCCCAAGCACGGAAAGAATGTCGTGCTCCACACGGGCCCGCAGCCTCTATTCGATATTTACGATCTCGATCTGGAAATTTCGCGCTCGCTCGACCGCAAGATTTGGCTGAAATCCGGCGGCTATATTGTCATAGATGAAGCCGAAGCCCTGGTGGTCATCGACATCAATACGGGCCGCTTTGTCGGCAAAAAGGACCTCGAAGACACCATCCTGAAAACCAATTTGGAAGCCATCAAGGAGATTGCCCACCAACTGCGGATCCGCAATTGTGGGGGAATTATCATTATCGACTTCATCGACATGGAACGTCCGGCCCACCGCGAAAAAGTCATGACCCAGCTGGGGCTCGAGTTAGCCAAAGATTTGGCCAAAACCACCGTTGTCTCCATGTCCGAACTCGGACTGGTCGAAATGACTCGAAAACGCACTCGCCCGAGCCTCGTTTCCAGCCTTTGTGAGCCTTGCACCTACTGTGAAGGAAAGGGCTATATCCGTCGCAAGTCCACGGTCGCACAGGAGATTTTCCTGGCGCTCGAACGCGATGGCCTGCGCAATAAGACCCCGGCTACAAACGCGGTCGTCCACTGCCATAGCGCCGTTGCGGACTGGATATATGAAGAAGAGCAAGAGGCTTTGGAGGCCCTAGAGGCCAAAATTCAGCGCCCGGTGGTCTTTAAAGTGGAGCCGGCGTACCACATCGAACAGTTTGAAATATATTCGCTTTTCCCCGGAAGCCCCAAGGGCAGCGCAAGTTCACGTGACGACAAGGGAAATTCTTGACTCCTTGGCCCCCCGCGTGGCAATCCAACATGTTCCTAATTGAGTTAAGAGTCTTGGAAGGACGGAATTTATGTACGCCATTATTAGAACCGGCGGCAAACAGTACACTGTGAAGCCTGGCGATGTGTTGCGAGTTGAAAAATTGGAAGCGGATCTCGGCGCGGAATTAAAATGCGAAGTGCTGATGGTCGGCGGAGAGAAAACCTTTATCGGTGACAAAGTCGGCGCGTCGACTGTGACCGTTGTTGTGACGGATCAAGAGCGCGGGCCGAAAGTGATCGTGTTCAAGAAAAAACGCCGTCAAGGGTATCGCCGCATGGGCGGACATCGCCAACCGTACACGGAGCTCTTCGTGAAATCGATCACGAACCCGGAAGGTCAGACGGCAAACGCGGATTCGAAACCGCACGTTTTCAATCCTGAGAAAAAAGCTGAGCGTCTCGCGAAGTCTGAAGAAGTGCGTTTGGCTCACAAAGAAGCCGCCCGCAAAGCCCGCAACTCGGGCGAAGGCATCATTGAGACGGCCACTAAAGCTCCGGCGAAAAAAGCAGCTGCTAAAAAAGCCAGTGCTAAGAAATCGGCGGGCGCTAAGAAAAAAGCCGGTGCTAAGAAATCGGCCGGCGCAAAAGCTAAAAAGAAAACTACGAAGAAGTAATTAAAGAGAAGGTGAACAATGGCATCAAAGAAGGCCGCAGGTAGTACAAAGAACGGACGGGATTCACAGAGTAAACGCTTGGGCGTCAAACGCTTCGGCGGACAATCGGTTCTTCCGGGCACGATCATCGTGCGCCAGCGCGGAACTAAATTCTTCGCAGGCCGCAACGTGAAAGTGGGCCGCGACTTTACGATCTTCGCTTTGATCGCAGGCCAAGTGAAATTCGAGCGCCTGAACAAATTGAAGTTCAAAGTCAGCGTGTATCCGAAAGCCGAAGGCAAGGCGAAAACCAAAGCTGCATAAGCTTGGCGAAACATAATCATTGTTAGGTGAGAAAGCCCGATCGGTGAGATTGGGCTTTTTATTTAGAGGCCGCAGGCCGGCGACGAGAGCAGATGAAGTTTATCGACGAAATCAAAATCGAAGTGAGTTCGGGCAAAGGCGGCGCCGGTAAGGTGAGCTTTCGCCGTGAAGCACTCGTCGCTCGCGGCGGTCCCGATGGCGGAGACGGCGGCAATGGCGGCAGCGTGATCGTGCAAGTGCAAACACGTCTGCACTCGCTTCTCGATTTGCGGTTTCGCAATGAGTACAAAGCCGAAGACGGCCAGCCGGGCGAAGCCCAAATGCGCTCGGGTAAGGCCGGCAAAGATTTAGTGTTGGAAGTTCCGCCGGGCACCGTGATCAAAAATGCCGACACCGACGAGATCTTGTATGACTTGGTGGCCGGCCAAGAGATCGTCCTGTTAAAGGGTGGTCTCGGCGGCAAGGGCAATGTGTTCTACAAATCGAGCGTCAATCAGGCGCCCGAAGTCGCACAAAAGGGTCTGTCGGGCGAGAAGTTGTATATTCATTTGGAATTGAAATTGCTTGCCGACGTCGGAATCGTCGGTTTGCCCAACGCCGGCAAGTCGACGCTGATTTCGCGTATCTCGTCTGCGAAACCGAAGATTGCCGACTATCCGTTTACAACATTGGTTCCGAACTTGGGCGTCGTGCGCTTTGCCGAAGATCACTCGTTCGTCGTTGCCGATATTCCCGGAATTATCGAAGGGGCGCACGAAGGCGCAGGCCTCGGCACGCAGTTCTTAAAACACATCGAGCGCTGCCGCGTGTTCGTCCATTTGATCGACGTCACGCCGATGGCGGGCAAAGAGCCGCTGGCCGCGTACAACGAAATCCGCCATGAGCTCGAGATGCACGATCAGCAAAAGGCTGACGTCGAAGGCTTTATGCCTTTGAGCACGCGGCCCGAAATTATCGCTCTGAACAAAATCGACGCGGTTCCCGAAGAGGAACTTCGTGTGCACCGCAAAACATTTAAAGACAAGGGCCTGCAGGTTTTAGAAATCTCGGCCGCGACCGGAAAAAATATCAAGCAATTGGTCGACACGCTTGGAAAGCGAGTTTTCAGTGGCGAAGAGTAGAATTGGTGTTTTCGGCGGCAACTTCGATCCGTTTCACTTCGGGCATTTCAATAGCATTGTGGCTGTGGCGGAACAGTTCGGCCTCGATAAAGTGAAAGCCGTGCCGGCGTATGTTTCGCCGTTACGCGTGCAAACGCAGGGCTCGACGGCCGAGCAGCGCCTGGAAATGTTGCGCCTGGGAATCAAAGGCCAGGGAGAGTTGATTGAAGTCGACACGCGCGAGATCGATCGCAAAGGCGTGAGCTACACGATCGACACGTTGGAGTCGTACTTAAAGCAGGACCCCGACGCGCATTTGTTTTTGATCGTGGGGATGGATCAGTTCCAGAAATTCGATCAGTGGAAAAGATACGACAAGATTCTCGAAATTGCGGATCTGATTGTAACTTCGCGCCCAGGGATGGATCTGCCGCACGATCTCGACGAGTGGCCCATCGGCGTACGCAGTTTGGTCGGTGACTTCGACTCGAATCAAGCGATGTTGAAGTCCGGCCGTACGATTTATTTTTACCAGCTGAAAGACGTTGAAGCGTCGGGCACGGAGATCCGCAAGAAAATCCGTTTCGGCCAGAGCGTGTTGGCGTTGATTCCGCCGCCGGTTGAAGATTACATCCGCAAGCATGAGCTGTTCACGAGCGTCGAGCGCAATATCGGCGACTTCGAGAAATTCTCGGCCTTTTGCGCGAAATTCCTGGAGGAAAAGGGCGCGGTCAACGTGCAGACTTACGATCTGCGCGATCGGCAGGCGCCGTCCGAGTTCACCGTGATTTGTTCGGGCACGTCGACTCGCCACGCATCCGCATTGGCCGAACACCTGATCAAAGAAGTGAAAAAGGACTACAACGTGTGGCCCGAGTCGCTCGAGGGGCAGAACGAAGGCCGCTGGATCGTGATCGATTACGGCGCGCTGATCGTGCACTCGTTTTACGATTACGTCCGCCAAGAGTACCGCCTCGAAGATCTCTGGAAAAAATGAAGGCCAAGTTCGTCGTCTTCGAGTCAAAGGCCGCCGATTGGGTCGTTGAGGCTCGCGACGAATACTTGGCCAAGCTGAAGCCGTTCCTGCCGTTTGAACTGGTCATAATTAAATCACCGAACGTCGACCGCGATGGCGCGGACGTCAAGAAGCGCAAGGAAGCCGAGTTACTTTGGAAGGCGGTCGGCGAAAAGGACGCGTTGGTTTTGTTCGACGAAGGCGGAAAGTCCTTCGCGCGCTCGGAGGATTTTTCCGGCGCGCTGTCACGCGTGTTGGAATCCGGCAAGACACAGATCGTATTTGTCATCGGTGGGGCGTACGGTTTCGACGAGAGCGTCAAGGCGCGCGCGTTTGCGCGCTGGTCGCTCTCCGGACTGACAATGAATCATTGGGTGGCGCAAGTCGCGGCGCTCGAGCAGCTCTACCGCGGCTTCACGCTAATAAAGGGAATCCCCTACCACAACCGCTAGGCGCGGTTTGCGCGATTCGACCATTATTCTGTTTTTCCGAACAGCTTTGTTAGAAATATACTGATATACAAAACTAACGCAGAGCGGTATATTCGTCAACACTTGGCATTTCCGAGCCTTCAGGCAGGCTCATTACACTTGGAGTAAATATATGAAAAAGCTCGTGTTTTTACTAGCTCTCGCACTCGGAGTCAGCGCTCAAGCCGATGTTTTGCCGGCCGTTAACGGACAAATTCTAACGGGCCATCGCATGGATGGCTACGACATTAAACTGAGTACCGTCATTGGCCATCAGTTTGATGTGGGCGAAGGCGAGCACGACGAAATCGACCAAACCGTCGCGGTCAATGCTGACGGCAGCTTTAGCCTTCCCTCGGTCACGACCGCGGTTCCGGGCAATGACGAAGATCTCTTGGTGACCGTGACGTTGGTCAATCGCACGAATGCCAAAGACGCCGCGGTCTTATTTAATTCCACGGGTGGAGATTTGCTTTCAGACTACGCGAGCATTCTGCAGACCTTCCGCGTGAGGGAGACGCTGCATCCGGTGGCGATTCGGGTGAACAACGGCGTCGGCAGCCTGAATCAATACGTCCAGCGTATTGTCGACAGCCACCCCGAGCTCAAAAAGCATTTGTCTTTCGTGCGTAACCTCAAGGTGCGCTTCGACGGATCGTTCGGCACGGGCAGCAAGTTCGCTCGTACGCTGGACGAACTCAATTTCTCCGGCAATCCCGGCGAGCGCGGCGCCAGTGCTTCCGCCAAGCCCAATCTTAACGACATACTGTGCATGGATTGTGCGGCCCTCAGGCAGCAAGGCCCGACAGTCCTCAATGTCGCCGGTCAAACCGAACTGTTTTCTGACGGAATCGTGGCCAATGATTTATTTAAAGAGCAAGTCTTTGGAGAACTGCTTCTGGTCTTCGAGGATGGCGACTCGATGAATCAGCCGCGGATCAACGACGAATTTCCGGGTTCGAGAGTCGCACAGATCTGGCTCGTCGGTTTGGATGCCTTGGCCCCGGTTGCCACGGGTCAAACTACAGTTGATATCAATTTACCTGCGCCCGCAGCGACCAAATATGAACTATTTGAAATCCAATCGCGCAAACAGCGCGGACAGCCCGATGATCTCGTGTGGGTTTCTGATAAAGGCTTGGTTGTGAATCCCAAGTTGATGAAGAAGTAGTGTGCTGCGTCTTTTCAAACAAAAAGCTTATATATAGCATCTACATTCTCTAAACAACTGAGGAGAATGTAGATGAAGCTAGCACAGTTCCTATTGATATTCGCGATTCCCTGTTTTGCGTTTGCGGAATCCGCTCCTGAAAAAGTCACGGGTTGCGCCTTGGACCGTTGGGCTGCTAAAACCGAGGCGAACGATCCGCTCGCGTCCATTAAGGCGCTTGAGCTCCTCATGCCGACTCCCCAGAATGAGTTGACCGTTGTGCAAACCCTTCAGGATTATTTAAAAGCTCCGGCGAGCAAAGATCCCCATGAATTGTCCATGGCTTATTCTTGGCTCGGATATGCGCTGGCCGGAGAAGTCGAAAACGTGTGGAACAATGCGGGTAAAGCCGAGAGTGCGATGGAGATCCCGGCCGTCGATCACGCCTTTCAGCTTGAAGCGAACAACAGCGTGGCCTACTTCGCGCGCGGATTTACTCTGCGTGAATATGGTTTCCATTATGAGGCCTTGGCGTCTTATCAAAAAGCGGAGCAACTCGATCCGACATGCGCTCTGCCGCCGTTCCAGGCCGGCAACGAATTGGTGAATCTCGGTCAGCCGAAGCAAGCCATTCCCTTGCTGCAAAAGGCTCTGAAGCTCGATCCCAGCCCGGCCTTTGCGGGCAAGGCTTACTGGATTATGGGCAAGGCGTATTTCTTTGCTGTCGATTATCCGAACACGATCGTTTGGTTGGAAAAATCGGTCACCGCGCGCCCGAATCTTTGGTTCAACCGTTTGTACTTGGTGGCGGCGTACGTCTTGAATCACGATATGGCCAACGCGCAAAAAACTTTGAACGCGTTCAATGTGCTCTTCCCGAACTACACAGTGGAGAAAGTCATTGCGGATGAGGAAGTGAATCCGGTCGACGACCCGACCACTACGGCGGGCCGTGACGCTCTCTATAAGGCATTGGCTGACGCAGGAATGCCGGCGAAATAGTATTTGGCCATCGATTGCGCGGCGCCTAGTGCATTATCGCGCCGCGCCCGGTGGACCTCACGCCTTTGACATCGATCAGGCGCGGAACATTCTCGAATGTAATTGTCGCGCCCTCGGGGTGAGAATCCATTTGGTCTAGATCGCGCTTATCCAGCGGCGTGAAAAACTGCTTGAGCTCAGCCGTGACCAAACGCTCATCGTCGCTCAGATGAAAGCCGACAACTTTATAAAAGACACCGGTCTTCACCTCGCCTTGATCGACGCGGATACTTTGCGTGTTTTCAAACTCAACGTTGTCACCCAACTGCAGGTCAATGGCGTGTGCGGATCCGGCCACCGCAAGTAGGGCACCGACGAACATGAACTTCGCTAAACTTATCATATAGAACCTCTCTGTGAATCGGATGGAAATTGCAAGGCCGGTGCCGTAGGGGCTGGCGATCTGATCAGAATAGATTTTTAAGGGCGACTTTTTGCCCTTGCAACCTTAGGGTGGGCTCTTCCGAAGACGGCGACAAAATGTGATCAAGTCCGATTGTTTTACTCAGTGCTGCCGAAGCGGCATCAAAAGGCAGGGAAATCTTCTCGACAAAATCCGGCCCTTGCAGCAACGACTTCTTTTCCTGAACTTCGATCAGCGCCGGGTATCCGGGCCGCGCGAGATAGACTGTCCGGTAGTCTTTGATGCTATTCAGACTGTTTAAGTGCAAAAGCCAGCCGCTGCCGGCCAGAGAAGCCAGATATTTTTCAAGATCCAGAACATCGATCGCCAAGTGGTGAAGGCCGGGGCCACGTTTATCGAGCGCCCGGCGATAAGATCCGGTTTCCTTCGGCTCCATCAAAAGCAGGGAATTGCGCGCGCGCCCTTGAACGTAAATTTCCTTTGTCTCAGAAAAACTTTCCTCTTCGCCGATTTCGAAGCCGAGCGGCCGAAGAAACTCAGCCGCCTTACGGACGGAAGGGACAAGAATCGCGACGTGGCTCGGAGTCATGCTCAATTCGCTGAACACGTAAATTGGAACAGAACGACGACATTCTTGTCCCAGCCCTCAGACAGCTCGCTCGGCGAATTGGGCTGCAAGATGTCTCCGCCCATCGATTGGACCAGCAGCGTGCCCATTCCATTCTGACAAGACGAAATCGCGACGGCCAAATGGGGAGGCGCCACAATTTTAAGTTGAGAAAGCGCAACCTTTTGGGTTTCCGCGAGATTTAAACCGGCGCTCACGTCGACGACTTGGCCAGACACTTTATAAGTGCCATCGCCATTGGGCGTGGCCGTTCCTTTGATGGCGGCAAATTCTTGCGAGGCCATTGCGAATTGAGCACTCAGAGCCAGTAAGATGCTAAAAAGAATTGTCTTCATAAGGCCTCCAATTAAGGTTGAAAAAGCTCGATGACATTTCCCGAGGGATCTTCGCACAAGATTTGTGAGCCGCCCGGCCCCTGCACGATTTCATTGCGAAAGCGAACGCCGCTTTCTTTCAGTTTGCCGACGAGACCGCGCAGATCTTCAACTTGAAACACGAAGCGGTTCCAGCCTCCTGGCTGCGGCTTACTTCCATCGGGCATCGGTTTTGCGGCCGACGACATCGGGCCCGCGAGCCACAAAGTCAGGTCACCCTTGGCGACAATCGCCATTGCGGGACCATATTGCTGTTTGAGGTCGAAGCCCAAAGCCTCCGTATAAAACTTGATCGAACTATCGACGTCATTCACGAGATATCGAATAGAGGCCATGGCAACTCCTACTTCAGGCGGGTGATTTGAAGGCGCGTGTCAGACAGCGGGACCGTTTCAACGACTACGGGACCCGTAAAGGCGCTGGCACTCGCTCCGCTGCATTTCTCAAGCGTGAGCTGGTGATGATCGGGGCCGAGCTGTTTCCAGGACATTTCGCAATCAACGGTGGCGTCTTTTAAGCACTTTGCGCCGGCGACGAGCTTCTCGCCCGCCTGTTTCCAACTTTCAACGGTGTTCAAGGTTTCCGATACCAACTGCGGCACATTTTCACAGCTGCCGTGCGTGAGAACTACTCCGACATGGCCGATGCCGTTCCAGAGATCGGACAGTTTGATATTGCGGACGAAATTCCGCACGCCATAATCGTCTTTACCCTCGGCGATCGCCTGGCGGGCCGTGAACTCGATCGCGCGGTCGAGAATGAAATCGCGGCGTGCCGAAGCCTCGGCCTGCGGAGTCACTTCTATTTCCACCGTCTGTGGAAGGGCGGCCGCGAAGAGGGGGGCGGCTAGAATTGCAACAAGCGCGAATAATTTATAAGAGGACACGGACTCTCCTTGGGTAAAATCGGTTCTGAGTTAACAGGAGCCGAGAATTGCAATTCGCTAGCCATGATTCGGAAATGCGAGGTGGGGCGCCCCGACAAAGCGTGGCTGCATCCCGGATGCAGGCGGACGCGCGCGAGCCCTAGGATTGGGCCGTCGCCCGTCGGGCCATTGCAAGATCATCGGCTGTGCATGACGCAATAAGTCCCGCGGCGCCGCGGGTTCTCAAACAAGATCAGTTTAAGGTCTGCTTTGTGTGCAAAGTCCCTGGCACACGCCTGTGCGACTTTTGTCGCCGCGGCTTGATCAAACTCCGCGAACCCATCGTCCGCGACCAAAAGATCTACAAAATCAGGTCGCTGTTTTCCTGGCGCCAAACCAGCCCGCCCGGCCTCACTTGGCTCGTACATTCTCTCAAGCGCCACGACGACCCCGAAACCTGGCGCGAACTCGCCAGCTGGATGTGGTTCGCGTTCAACCCTCGGCCCTCGGCCACCGCCCCTTGCCCATCGGCCTTCGCGCCCGACTCCTGCCTCATTCCCATCCCGAGCAAAAACAAAAACCACGCTCTAGGCTTAGCCCGGGCCCTCAGCCGCCTGACCGGCTATCCGATACTCGAGGCCCTGGCCGTCGCCGACGACCAAAGGCACCAAAAATCCCTCGACAAAATCGACCGCCAAACCATCCAATTCGAGCGGGCGATTTGGTCATTTGGCAAAGAATACAGGCGGATCATCATAATAGACGATGTAGTCACGACCGGGGCGACGACACGGGCGGCTTTCCACGCCCTTGGCCGTCCGAAAGAGTGCGAAGTCTGGTGCTTAATGGACAGGCGCCCTTGCGGAGGTTAGCGCACACTGTTATAAGATCGGGATGCCCGTAAAAGCGTTGGTTTCGTTACTATTTGCGGCGGCAGCAATGGCCGTCGAAGCTGCACCTGCAAGCACCAAAGACCTCGATAAGGTCCTCGCAGGCATCCGTTCGGCGAAGGCGCTGCAAGCCAATGTCACAAAGACCGTCGAACAAGAAACGCTCGGCACCTCGACTAAATCCGAGGGTCAATTTTATTTCAGCCAAGGCAAGCTTCGGCTTGAAATGAAAGAGCCCGAAAAAACCGTGCTCGTTTATGACGGCAAAATCGTTTGGTTCGAGTCCCGCGCCGATGAAGATCATATAGTCGTCAGCAAAATTAAATCGAAAGACCTGACCAAAGGAAACTCGCTGCTCGCCGCGCTTTTCGGCAAAAAGGACATGCTGCAAACCTTCAAGCTGAAAAGCAGTAAGAAAGACGGCAAGAGCGCCGCCTACCACTTTGTGGCCAAAGACAAAAAGGCGGAAGTGCAGAAGCTCGACATCCTTCTCAGCGGCAAAGATCTTAAATCCGTCAGCTACAAAGACGCCGTTGAAAACCGCGTCACGCTCGAATTCTCAGATATGAAAAAGGGCAAACTCGATTCCGATAAATTCACCTACAAAGCGCCCAAACACGCCGAAGTGCAGGAGCTTTAAGTGAAAGAGATGACCCCGCCCACAAAGAAAGTGCACTTTGTCAGCCTCGGTTGCCCGAAGAATCTTGTCGACACCGAAATCATGCTCGGCTCGCTCATGCGCGACGGCTATCAAGTCGTTACCGAAGCCGGCGATGCCGACACTGTAGTCGTCAATACGTGTGGATTTATCGAAGCGTCGAAGCAAGAGTCGATTGATAAAATTCTAGAGATGGCTGAACTCAAAAAAGGCGGCAAAGTCGATAAAGTTGTCGTCGCCGGCTGCCTCACTCAGCGCTACAAAGACGAACTCGTTGAAGGTTTGCCCGAAGCGGATCTTTTCGTCGGCTCGGGCCAATTCCAAAACATCGCGAAAATTTTAAAAGACTCGCGTTCGGGCAATCCCGAAAAGCGCTTCTTTCATTTGCCGACGTACTTGCAAGAAGACAGCACCCCGCGCGTGAACTCGCAGCCGCGCCACCGCGCGTATTTGAAAATCAGCGAAGGCTGTAAGAAGCGTTGCGCGTTCTGCGCGATTCCTTTGATCCGCGGCAATCTGCAATCGCGCCAGCTCGGTGGCATCGTCAGCGAATCGAAATTGCTTGTCGCCGGCGGCGTGAAGGAACTGATCGTCGTCAGCCACGATTTCACCGATTTCGGTTGGGATCTCCGTAAGAAAAATGCGGAAGCCAAAGAATCGCCCGATGAACTTCTGCGCGCACTCAGCGACGAATCCGGCGCCGAGTGGATTCGCGTGCTCTATTTGTATCCCGACGGAGTCAGCAAACAGACGCTCGAGCTGATCAAGAGCCGCCGCAATCTCGTGAAGTACTTCGATATGCCTCTCCAGCACATCAACAACGAAATGCTCAAATCGATGAACCGCCGTATGACCCGCGCCAAGATCGAAGAGACGCTCGACAATATTCGCGAATACATTCCCGACGCCGTGATCCGCACGCAGTTTATCGTCGGCTATCCCGGCGAAACCGAAGCGCAGTTCGAGGAGCTGCTCGGCTTCGTCGAGAAATACCAATTCGACCGCGTGGGTTGCTTCCAATACTCGCAAGAAGAGAACACCAAGGCCGGAACTCTTCCCGGCCAGCTCGATGAAAAAACCAAACAGCGCCGTCACGACACATTGATGGAACTACAGCAGGGCATCTCGCGCAAAAAGCATCGCGACTTTATCGGCCGCACGGTCGACGTTCTCGTCGAGGGCTACAGCGAGGAAACCGAATTGCTGCTGGTCGGGCGCAACGCCTTTCAGGCTCCCGACATCGACGGCGTCACTTATATCAATGCGGGCCAGGCCAACGTCGGGGACATGGTAAAGGTGAAAATCACCGATGCGATGGACTATGATCTCGTCGGGGAAATTATTTCCTAAGTCTAAGTCTTGAAAACCAGGGCCTATATCCGTTGACAAGGTGCACTTAGCCTGGCGCAATACTTTACAAGGGTGTTGGGGGTTAAGGTGTACAAGGGAACTTACGTGATGATGTTCGTTTATTCGGTCGTCATCTTTTTTGTCGTCAACGTGCTGGTGACTAGACTTTAGGCCGTGATGAAACGCGTCCTGGTTATCTTCAGTTTAGCGCTCAGCGGATGCGTGGGCCCGCTCGTCAGCCAAGAGAGCGCGCGCACGGTCGGCCGGCATAATTCTGAAATCATCGGCGGCGGCGGTCAAGCCGGCTGGATGGTCAAATACACATTCGGTCTCACTGAAAATTTGGACATCGCCGCGCAGACTGAAGAGTTGAGCGTCGGCGCGCGCATCAAATATGCCTTCGTCAATAATCAAGAAGAAGGTTGGTCGGCAGCCATCGCCGGCGGCGCGGGCTCGTCGATCGGCGGCGAGCACTATTACGGGGACCTGATGGGCAGTTACTTGTTCGGCGTGATGGAGCCCTACGCCACCTTTCGCTATGTGCACGTGAGCATCGACGCCACGGATTTCAAAGACAACGACAATGGACAAACGCTATTCACAATTCCCGGCGGCTCGTACAACTACGGCCAGGCGATTCTCGGCACGCGCGTGTGGTTCACCAAGCACTGGCTGATGTCCGCCGAGGCGGCGAGCTTGATCTCGCTCACTTCAGGCCTGAAGTTCTCTAATGACGTAATTGTCGACGGAGCCTTCGGCTATCGGTTCTGAAGGTACCTTCAGAACCTATTGCGCGAAGTTGTAGATGTCCGAGTAGTTGCGGCCGATTTCTTCTGAATCCATGCCGTAGCCAATGACGAAGCGATCTTCGATCGTGCGGCCAACGTAATCCGGATTAATCTGCAGTTCGCGCAACGCCGGTTTGTCGAGCAGCGTGACCACTTTCAGTGACGCGGGATACGACGCCTGCAGACGCGCCTTCAGGAAACTCAGCGTGCGGCCGGCGTCGATGATCTCTTCGATAATCAGCACATGCTTGTTCTGAATGTCGACCGAGATATCTTTGACGATGCGGCAGCTCTCGCCTTTCGGCGAGGTGACGTACACGAAGTCGATCACTTGCGGCAGTTTAACCTTGCGCGAGAGGTCGGCCAAAAACAAAACCGATCCTTTTAACGGGCAAATAAGAACGATCTCTTTTCCCTCGTAATCCTTTTCGATCTCGCGGGCCAACTCCCCAACGATCTCTTCGATTTCGGCTTTGGTGATTGAGGGAATCATGCCTTCGCGCATCTGCATAAACGCTCCTTAAATCTCTCTCGGCCGGTGTGTGATGGCCTGTGCTTGACGAAGCAAACGCTGTGCCTCGCCGTGGTTCGGGTCGCGGTGAGTGGTGGCATCCCACTGCTCAATCGCGCCCTCGACATCGCCGGCGTCGTAAAGCATTTTACCCAAGCGGACCCGCGCACTCAAAAATCCGGGATACTCTTTAATTAACGAGCGCAGTTCTTTGACGGCCTTGTCAGCGTCCTGCAAGCGCGCGAAGCACTCGACGATTTTCATCGTCAGCTCGGGCTTCCGCGACGAAAGCGACAGCGCCTTATAATACTGCTCCAACGCCTCTTTATAACGCGTGTGGTGGAAGTACATCTCGCCGAGCTCATCATGTTTGTGGCTGAATTTTTCGTTGATATAGGGGTCTTCGTTAGCCGACTGCTTGTTGAGAAGGTCGCGCGCTTCCTCAAAGACTTTCTTACCCTCTTCGTATTTGCCGATGTCGTTGAGAATAATGCTCAAGCCCACGCTGGCATCGGTGAACGTCGGTTCGAGCTCAAGAGCGCGCTTAAATCCGCGAATGGCTTTATTGAACTTGCCCTGATCGTAGTAAATCGTGCCGAGCATTTGAAAGACCTCGGGCGATTTGGCGTTTTTTAATATGAGTTGATTGAGAAGTGGTTCAGCCAGTGAGTACTTGTTTTCTTTGAAGTACTCACGGGCCGTGTTCAGCATTTCGTCGCTGTTAGAGGTAGCTTCCAAGTTCGCGCCTCGCTTTCTCGGCTTCCTTGCTGTCTTTGTAGTCCGACACTAACTTGCGGTAATAATTCTTCGCCTTATTCAATTCCTTGATCTTATAAGCGCTCACCGCCGCGCCATAGAGGGCCTTTTCATCAAAACCGAGATTCGGGTATTTGTCGAGTAAACCCTCATAACGGACCAGGGCGCTCTCGAAATGGTCGCGGATAAAATAAAAATGGGCGATGTAGTCTTCTTTTTCCGCCAGCATTTTTAAGGCCTTCAGCTTGTACTCTTTAGCTTCGCCGACATGGCTACTGTTCGGATACGACTGAACGACTTCGTCAAAGTAGAGAATCGCCCGTTCCGCCACGGAAAGATCGCGGTCGATTGTGGACGGCAACTGGTTAAAGAAGCTCAGACCCAGCCGGAAGGTGACGTAGTCGATCTGCGGGTGGGTCGGGTGCATTTCCTTAAACACTTGGTATGAGTTCTGCGACTCCACAAACTCTTCGCGCTTAAAATGAATTTCGGCAATACGCAGTTCGGACTCCGTGGCGAGCTTGGAGTAAGGATGTTTGTTTTTGACCTGCGTGTACTGGACGATCGCCTCTTCGAAGCGCTCATCTGTCTCATATTTTTCGGCTAGTTTGAAGGCCCCTTCGGGAGTGCTCGTATCAATATCGGGCGTGCTCGAGCAGCCTGCGACTACGGTCCAGATAAGAGCTAAAAATATCAGACGTTTCGCTCGGCTCATGAGCTCGAAGTGTACTTAAGGCCAGTTCTCAAAGTCAATGTGGAAGCCGATAATATACAGAGGACTTTACAAATGCGAGTTCGACTTTGGGGCGTGCGTGGATCGCTGCCCTCACCCATAACGCCGGAGCAAACGCGCTTCCGGGTTGAAGAAGCTCTGGTGCAGTTTGCACGACTGCGGGACGCCAATGTTCCCGTCTCGGCGCAAACGTTCTTAGAGACGCTGCCGCCGCACCTTTCCGGCGGTTATGGCGGGAATACGTCGTGCGCCGAGGTGAGTTGCGGAACGAGCCGCTTGATTATCGATGCCGGCTCGGGGCTGCGCGGCTTTTCCGATTACATCATGCAGACCGCCGCGGCGACCGACGAATTTCATCTCTATTTCACGCATTTTCATTGGGATCACATGATTGGATTGCCGTTTTTCGTACCCCTGTATGTGAAGGGAAAAACCATTCACATTTACGCGGTTCACGACGATCTCGAACAGTCGCTCCAGGCGTTATTTCGCAAGCCGAATTTCCCGGTGCCCTACGACGTCGTGAGGCCGCAGATTAAATTGCACAAAGTGGAGCCGCGCAAACCGTTCAATGTCGGTGAGTTGAAGGTCACGCCGTATCAACTCGACCATCCGGATCCCAGTTGGGGAGCGCGGGTGGAAGGCGCGGGCAAGTCACTGGCCTGGGCCGTCGACACGGAATGTGTACGCTCGACATTCGAGGAGCTCGGCGAAGACGCGAAACTCTATAAAGACGCTGACCTTATGGTCTTCGACGCCCAGTACTCATTCACCGAGGCAATGGAAAAAATCAATTGGGGCCACTCGAGTGCTCCGATTGGAATTGATCTCGCGATTCGCGAGAATGTGAAATTGGCACTGTTTGCCCATCATGACCCGTCGGCTAACGATGAAGAAATTTATCAGGCCGAAGAGCAGACGAAGCATTATTACTCGGAGCTGGTGAAAGCGCGCCGCAGTTCCGGTTTGGACGTTCCGAAGTTGGAGTGGCGATTCGCGCGCGAAGGGGAAATAATTCAGTTATGAGGCATCTCAAAGTTGACCAAGCGGCCAAGGGTTCTGACATTCATCTCACGTTTGCCGGTATGATCGACGAAAACGCGGCCCTCCCCGAATTTCCGAAGGGAATCGCTGGCCGTCTCGTGATCGATCTTGAAGGTTTGACGATGATCAACTCACTCGGCTGCCGCGTGTGGGCCAAGTGGATCAAAAGTGTAGATGTGAAGCAGGGAATTTTTCTCCAAAAATGCAGCTCGGCGTTCATTACACAAGTGAATGTCCTGCAGAATTTTATTCCTGTCGCCGTCACGCTGGAATCGATGCAGGTTCCGTACACATGTTCAAAATGCAACCATTCCGAAAAAACCGTTTATGCGCTCGCGCAAGCCGAGACAGCGCCGGAAAATTGTCCTTGCCCGCGGTGCGGAGAGGCCATGGAGCTGACGGTGATCCGCGCTAAGTATTTTCATTTCTTACATAAGAAAAGCGCATAGAGCCGCGGCTTTCTGTGAGCCGCGGCTTTCGGTGCCTGATTGCGGTAAACGGTTTTCCGTACGGTCAACTGATTCGGCTTGTGTTGCGGTTTATGTTTCAGGAACAGGAGCAGAAGGCAAACAGAAACCGAAACCGAAACTGAAACAAAAACGGTAACCCGTGACCGCCTACCGATAACAGCAAACCGGCACCGCCAACCGATCAAATTTTAGAAGTAATCAGTAAGTCGGTCCCCTTAACCCACCCCGAGGTCCCGTCGACATTCTGAATTTGAACCCACCCGTTCTGAGACTGGCGGACATAAACTTCAGCGCCGCCCGAAATATCGAACAAATCGACACCTTCATCCGCGGGTAATGAGCGGACACTTGCCTTCGCAGCCGTGATTGTCGCGCGGTCCGTGCTTGCATCGCGCCACTTCATTGCGCTTAAAAATGTGATCCCGCAAAATAGCACGGTGAACACGACGGGCATGACCGGCAACGCAGGCAGGGGCTGCTCTTCATCGATCGCGAAGCGGCGCTCGCCGAGATATTTGAGGCCGAACCAACCGGCGATCGCGAGAATCAGCGCGTTCACCCACAGAAGTTCGTAAAAGGAAATTGAGGCCAGTGTGCGGTGAATCCATAGACTTAAGGAGTCGCGCTCGAGCGGCCGCATATTCATTTTTTTCTCGAGGAAGTCGCGGCCTTCCTGCGCTGGTTTGAAGCCTGGGCTCATGGTTAATGCTTTGCGCCAGAGGGCCAGCGCCAAAGGCTTTTGATCCAGCTCAAAGACGGAAAGCGCCAAATTGTTGAGGAGCGCCGGCGTTATTTTTCCCTGGTCCAGCTGCTTCTGAAACGCGTCACGTGCTTCGGCGTACTGTTTGTTTTGGTATGCAGCCAAACCTTGCTCGAACAAGTCGCCTTTGGACGGCGCATCGGCCGCGGCGTTGAAAAAAACGCCTGCCACAAGACTCAAAATCAGAACAAAAAAGCCGCTCCAAATCCGCATCTGAACAAGTTTACGGCCCCTCTTTAAAGGAGTAAACTGAATTCCCTGAAAGGAAATCACTATGCCATCCACACTTGGTTCTCAGCTCCGGAATTCATCGGAAATTAATTCGCTTTTGGACAACCTGGTCGAACAGGTCCTCACCTACAGCCAGAAAATTCAAGGCGTCAAGGGACCCGATGCGGGCCTTCAGTCCCAGGCCGAGAAGGAAGTTAAGGCCGTCGGCGACGTCCGCAGCCGCCCGTTGTTTTATAACTACGTCGGTTCGGGCGCGGGACGCGGACCATATGTCGAACTTGAAGATGGCAGCGTGAAACTGGATTTAATCAACGGCATCGGCATCCATCTCTTCGGCCACTCGCATCCGCGGGTCGTGCGCGCAACTCTCAAGGGCGCGTTGAGCGATATCGTTCAGCAGGGAAATTTACAGCCGAATACTGAGTATCTCGAGTACAGCGAAAAACTCGCCGGCATCGCGCGCAAGAATTCGCGCCTTAAGTATGCGTGGCTCGCGACTTGCGGAACGATGGCGAATGAAAACGCTCTCAAGATTTGCCGTCAGAAAAAAACCGGCGCGAACATGATCATGACGTTCAAGAACGCGTTCGCCGGCCGCTCGACGATGATGACCGAGATCACCGATAATCCGGCGTTCAAAGTCGGCATTCCGTCGTACAACGAAATTCTGCGTTTGCCGTTCTACGATCCGAAAGCGTCAAAAGACCAAACGCTGAACGTGATGAAAGATCATATCGCGAAACACAAGGGCAAGATCTGCTGCTTCGTCTTCGAGCCGATGCTCGGCGAAGGTGGCTATCGCGCCGCGAACCATGAATTCTTCAAGCCGCTCCTTGAGCTGTGCAAAGCCGAAGGCATCCCGGTTTGGGCCGACGAGATTCAAACCTTCACCCGCACCGGAAATTTCTTCGCCTTCGAAACGCTCGGCATCGCCGAATACATCGACGTGTGCACGATCGCGAAAACCGCGCAAAATGGCTGCGTGTTCTTCACCGAAGAATTCAAACCCGATGCGGGCCTCCTCGGCGGTACGTTCTCGGGAACGGCGCCGGCTCTACGCGCGGGAATGGAAATTCTGACGATGCTCGAGCAAGACGGCTACCTGGGCCCTCAGGGCAAAGTCATGCAGATCCACAATGAGTTTGTGGGTATGTTGAACGACCTCAATGCCACAAGCTGCAAGGGCCTCCTCCAGGAAGCCGGTGGCATGGGCTTGATGGTTGCCGTCACGCCTCTTGACGGAACGAAGCCGAAACAATTGGCCCTGTTGAAGTCCATGTTCAACAACGGCTTGATCGCCTTTGGCTGCGGTAGCCAGCCATATCGGTTGCGCTTTTTATTGCCCGCCGTGCTGACGTCGAAGGATATCGAAGTCGCACGCAAAATCATCGAGAAGTCGGTGTTGGAGAACGCTTGAGTTTTTTAGAAAACTGCCGCCGCCTGATTGGCCTGGAGAGCACTCCGGGCCATGGCAACCTCGCGGCAGCTGAATTCGTCGGCCGTCTCTGCGAGGAGGCCGGCCTTCATGTCGATTATCAACGCGAAAACGTGGACGGCGCCGAGCAGTGCAATGTGATCGCGCGGCCCACGGCGGAAACACCCGCGAAAGAAATTTTATTTCAGACGCATCTCGACACCGGCGCCGCAGGACACTTTGGACACTGGACCAAAACGCAAGCGAATCCGTTTAACGCCAGCATTTACAACGATGTGATCTACGGCCTCGGCACCGCCGACGTGAAGCTCGACTTCCTGTGCAAACTCGAAGCGATGAAACAGTTCATCAACAAGCCGTTGAAAATGCCCTTCGTTTTAGTCGGCACCTTCGGCGCCCACAACGGCATGAACGGCGCCATCAAACTCATCCGCCGCAAAAAACTCAACGCCGTCAAAGCGTTTGTCGGTGAACCGACCGACATGAAACTCGTCGTCGCCGGCAAAGGCCTCGCGGTCGTGGAAATCGCGATTCCGTTTTCAAGTGAAGAGCGTGCCTACCGCGTGAACCACGATTCGATGGAATCTAGTTCGTCGCAGAGCCGGATCTTCAGCGGCAAAGGCGGTGAAAACGCGATCATGAAAATGTTCGCCTACCTCGCGCAACTTCCCGACGGAATTGCGCTGATGGATCTCGACGGTGGGACTAGCCACAGTTCGTTACCCCTCAATGCCATGCTCGAAATCGACATGGTCGCGGCTTTCAAAGACCCGATCGTTCCTAAAATTTCAAAGATCTTCAGCAGCCTGCAAACTCTCGAAGAGGACCTGAAGCAATTCCGGGACGAGGGCTTTGATCCACCGTATCCGACAGCCAACTTCGGCAAGATCCGCACTTCGGAAACCGAGGTCCGAATGACCGGCTGTTGCCGCATCCCTCCATCAATCACCGACAGCGTCTACGAAGGCTGGATGACCAAACTCGAACAGGCCGTCAAAGAGGGCGGCGCGACGTTCCGCGTTACCGATTATCGTAAGGGTTTCATTACAGACGCCCAAAGCGAGTTTGTGAAGACTACGCAAGAAATATTGGCGAAGATGAATTTAGAGGCAACCCCGCGCAAAATCACGGGGGTCACTGAGGCCAGCGTCCTCAGCCGTTTGGGCATCGAGTGTTTGGTTTGGGGGCCGGGGCAAAGTGTCGGCAATTCCCATGCGCCCAATGAAAGTATTAAACTCAGTGATTTGAAGTTGGCCTCTGAATTTTACCAACGTGTGATCGAAAGGTTTTGTTTGTGAGTTTTATCGTCCGCGCCGTTCAACGCGAAGATTTGCAGTCGCTCTATGAGTTGGCGCGGCAATTCACATTGCTCAATCTTCCGGCAGAAAAGCGCCTGATCGAAACCAAAATCGAGCGGTCGATCAATTCGTTCGCGGGTGAGCTCAGCAAGGGCGAAGCCGAGTATCTTTTCGTGGTGGAGGACCAAGAGGGCGAGATGATCGCCGGCACGTCGTTGATTCTCGCCAAAAACGGCACGCCGGCGTCGCCGAACTTCAGTTACAAAATCCTCAAGAAAGAACGTTTTAGCCGGGAACTCGGCGTGGGTTTTATCCACCAGATCCTGCGTTTGAACATTAACACCGACGGGCCGACGGAAGTCGGCGGCTTGATCGTCGACCGCGGGTATCGCCGCCGTCCCGAAAAAGTGGGACGCTTGATCTCCCTCAGCCGCTTTCTCTACATTGGCATGGAGCGCGACCGTTTCGAGGAAGACCTCCATTCGGAAATGGCGCCGCCGCTTACCGAAGAAGGCCGCTCCGAATTCTGGGAAGCGCTCGGCCGCCGCTTCACGGGCATGCCCTATCAAGAGGCCGATCAGATCAGCAGCCAAAATAACGGTTTTATCCAGAGCCTTTTCCCCGAAGAAGATATTTATCTCGCGCTTCTCGATTCAAAGGCACGCCTGGTGCTCGGCCGCGTGGCCGAAGAAACGCAAGGCGCGCTCCATCTCTTGAACCGCATCGGCTTCAAGTACAAAGACGAAGTCGATCCCTTTGACGGTGGTCCGCACCTCGGCTGTAAGGCCAGTGACTGCACGTTGATTAAAAATCTAAAAAAGTACAAACTGAAGAAGCTCAAGACCGGTCAATTCGAGCATACGGGTCTTTTCGGCCTGTTGCGCGACGGCAGCTACGTCGGTTCGGCAAGCTCGTACCGCATCGAGGGTTCCGAGCTTGTGTTGCCGGAAAAAACTTGGGCTTCTCTTGAACTGGGTGAAGGCGAAGAAGTTTACCTCTCGCCGCTGTAAGTGTCGCTCGCCTTTGGCGAGAGGAGGAATCATGAGCGAAGACAAAACGATTAAATTTTTAGGCGATTACATCGGCGGCCAGTGGGTGCTGAGCGATTCCTTCGACGAAGAGTGGGAAGTCAAATCTCCTTCAAATCTCAAAGACGTTGTGTTCCGTCCGGGCAGCAAATTCGATCACGCAAATCGCGCTGTCGAAGCCGCCCGCAAAGCCTACTTGCCTTGGGCGCACATGGGCGTTGAAAAGCGCAAACAGTATCTCGGCCGCTTGAAAGAAGTCTTTATCGCCAAGGCCCCGGAACTCACCGAGATCATCGCGCGCGAAACCGGCAAGCCCCTGTGGGAAAGTAAAACCGAGGCGGCGAATCTCGCGAATAAGATCGACATCACACTTAATCACTCGTTGAATCACGTTAAAGAGACGGAGCTGAAGGATGCGCTTCCGGGCGTGACGGGTTACGTCCGCCATAAACCGCGCGGCGTGATGGCTGTGCTCGGACCGTTTAACTTTCCGGCGCATTTGCCGAACGGCCACATTATTCCGGCGCTAATCACAGGGAACACCGTTATCTTTAAGCCGTCCGACAAAACGGCCGCGGTCGGCCAATGGTATGCCGAAGCTGTCGCCGCCGCGGATTTTCCGCCGGGCGTGTTCAACATGGTTCAGGGCATGGTTGAAGGCGGTAAGCGCTTGGTCGCGCACGATCAAGTCGACGGCATCTTGTTCACCGGTTCGTATGAAGTCGGGTTGAAAATCAAACAAGAGACTCTCACGCACTATTGGAAACTTCTCGCACTTGAAATGGGCGGTAAGAACGCGACGGTCGTGTGGGACGACGCCGATATGAAAAAGGCCGTGTACGAAACTCTTATCGGCTCGTTTATGACCGCCGGTCAGCGCTGTTCGTGCACCAGCCGGATTATTTTGCATCCGAAAATCAAAGATCAGTTCATTGAGCAGTTCTACGCCAACGCCAAGAAGCTCAAGATCGGCCACTGGCGCGACCAAGTGTTTATGGGCCCGTTGATCAGCGCGGACTCGGTCGAGAAATTCATCCGCTATCAAGAGATCGCGAAGCGCGAAGACGCCGAGTCCTTGATGCGCGGAAAAGCGCTGACGGTCGAAGGCTACGACGGCTACTACGTCACGCCGTCGATCAATATCGTCAAAGGCTTCGATCCCAAATCCGTATATCAAAAGAGCGAAATCTTCGGCCCGAACGTCGCGATCTTCACGACCGACGACTTCGACGAAGCTCTCGCGATCAACAACTCGGCCGGCTTCGGCTTGGTGATGGCGATGTTCACGAAGAACCGCGCTCTCTACGAGAAGGCTCTAATCGAAGCGCAAGTGGGACAGTTGAATTTAAACCGCACGACGAATGGCGCGAGCTCAAAGCTTCCGTTCGGCGGCATGAACAAGTCGGGCAACGACCGCCCGTCGGCGGACTATGCGGTTCAGTACACGACCGTCCCGGTCAGCAGTTTGGAAGATGGAACTCCGTTCACCGGCGCGAATATGCCGGTGGGATTGAACTTCGAGTATAAGGATTAACTCGTGACCAAATTTTTGTTAGCGATCGTCGCCGTCGTATTAGTCGTCTTCGGTTTCCAAACCTTTCGCTTTTTGGTGGCCGGCACGACCGGATCGACCGAACAGGTGGTCTTTGAGATTCCGCCGGGCAAGTCGTTTCACTACGTCGCCGATCAACTCGAAAAGCAAAATTTGGTCTCGAGCGCATGGAAACTGCGCATTTTCGCCAAGCTCACGCATCAGGGCAATCACGTCAAAGTCGGCGAGTACGCGCTCACCCGCGCGATGACTCCGGGTGAAATTCTCGGCGTGCTCGTTTCCGGCAAGAGCATCATGTACCCGATGACCTTCCCCGAAGGCTCGAATATTTACGACATGGCCGCGATCATCAATCAGCGCGGAATTTATAAGGGCGAAGAGTTCCTGAAGATGGTGCGCGATAAAGCGTTGATCAAAGAGTTGCTCGGGATCGATGTGTCGAGTCTCGAGGGCTATCTCTTTCCCGAGACATACAACGTGACGCGATTCACGCCAATGAAAGAGATGATCGCGCAGATGGTGAATAACTTTAAGACGGCGTACAACGAAGCCGAAAATTCCGCTAAAACTCTCGGCATCACGCCGCCGTTCGCCCGGCACGAGATGGTGATCCTCGCCAGCATGGTCGAAAAAGAAACGGGCGCGCCGCAAGAGCGCCCGGTGATCGCATCGGTGTTTTACAATCGCTTGAAAAAGAATATGCGGCTGCAGAGCGATCCGACGATTATTTACGGCATTTGGGTCGACACGGGTTCGTACAAGGGCAATATCACGAAGGACGATATTTTAAAGCCCACGCGCTACAACACATACACGGTGCCAAAGCTTCCGTTCGGGCCAATCTCAAATCCCGGCCGCGAATCTTTGATGGCCGTGATGAAGCCCGCACACACGGAGTATTTGTATTTTGTCTCGCATAACGACGGCACGCACCAGTTCTCGAAGACGTACGAAGAACACACGAAGGCCGTTAAGGATTTCCAAGTGGACCCCGCGGCGCGCGAAGGCAAGAGCTGGCGGGATTTGAAGAAGCATGCGGGCGAAGCCGCGCCCGCGAGTGCGCACTAGAGCGTTGGTTCCCAGGAGTTAGTAATTTAGTCGGGCGCCCGACTGAAGGAATCCTCATGGATCGGAAAGGTGTAAGTGCGGTGTTCATCGCCAACGTCTCCAGCGCCAGATGAACATTGCCAGAGAAATCGCGGCGAGCATTATCAGGGATTCTTCCGAAACACCCGTCAACCAAGGGAAAAAAAGCTCCCACGGAGGCGGCCTACCGAAGGTGTGGAAGATGAAATACAGTCCCAAAAGCACGATCAGCGTCTTGCCCAATGCGGTTATTAGAAAGACCGGACGAAAGACGAAGAGGCAAAGTAGCACCGTCTGCTTAAACGTCGGCTTTGTTGGGCCGTAATGGTAGCCGGTGAATCGCTCGATAGAGCGCCAAATGCGCTTTTCCCTCTCGGTCTGAACGCGTTCGCTCAAAAACCAGTATCTACGGGGATTTTTTGCCTTTCGATCTACCTCTTCAGATGTCATGGGTCTCCTATGTAGATCGTTTTGTCTCCGCCATTGAACAAGACATAGACCCAAAAAATTAGGCAGCAGACGGAAACGGAGGCCACAACCAAGTTGGTCGAAATAAATGACATCGACTCGAAAGATTCAATAATTGTGCGGAACAATTAGCCTCCGGCAGAACAGATTAAGTTTACTATCTCAGCGGGATTATTCAACCCGACCTAGAACCAGTCGCACATAATTGGCTGGCCATTTCGGCCCGGAAAACTAAACTAAATCAGATGACAGAATGCAGATATTGCAAAGAGCCGGTTCGGCCAGATGCCGTCAAATGCCCTCACTGCCAGCAATGGCTTTCCAACAAAGCGATGGGGAAGTCCCTCATCTCATCCTTGATGCCGCTCGTGCTAATTTTAGCAGTGATCTACGGAATGAACTTTTCTATTGGAAAGAAATTATTTGATGGCCCGCCCGCAACTTCAATTGTTTCCCACCGGATGGTCGAAGAAAAGGATGGATATCGAGTCATCGGAGAAATCAGAAACGATGGCGAAGATTCTGAGAGTTCATTCTCAGTGGAAGCTAACCTCTATGATAAGGATGGAAAGCTCTTGGATACGGATTCCGACTTAATGATTGGCAAGTTCGCCAAGGGCGAGACACGCTCCTTCAAAGTCAGTTTTGGTTGCCACAAGGGTAAGTTGCCTAACAATTATGATCACTTTGCCGTGAGAGTCAGATAGCGGGCAATGGAATACCTCACTTTCGAGAACGTACTAACAATTGGCGGGCTTATATTTTTTGTCGTCCTTTGGATAGCGACTATGGCGGCAATCGCCGACGAGTCTCAAATGTCCGGAAACCCCGAAGAGCGCGGGCCTTTGTGGAATGCCAAAGTCAAATCCGTCTTTAGATTGTTTGGTTACGTCATGACCGTTCTAGTGTTGGCCGTTTTTGCGTTAGCGTCCTTGGTTGGAGTGGTCATGGCAGCTCGGCACTATGAACTTTTCGAATTTTTAAGAGCAGCACTTCTTTTTTTTAGCCTTTCGATCACTTTAGTCCTTTTTTTCTTCGATAAAACAACTTGGGTCCGTGAGATTAGGTCTGGCCGATCTCGCCTTTCAAAAGCGATCTACGTAATTATGGCCTTGGGCTTCCTTGGACCGCTTATACTTCAGGTGTTCTCTGCGGTCGCGAAGTGGTGAGCTCATTGTCGCGTTCGAGCGATGACCTTTGAATAGCCTTCTGCGCCTCACGGCGGATTACTTGAGCAACGACATGATGGAGAGCCATTTTCATAAATCAATCCACAGGTTGGGCATTTAGGCTGGCTCAGCCATCGAAATCTAATCCAAAGATTTGCTGAGCTTAAAAGCCATGTCGAACCAAAAATGAGAACCAACGCAATCTGAATAGCGCCGGGCATATCGGCCATTTTAAAGAGAGGCCAAAGGAATGCTCCTGTTGTGCCCGCCCATAGGACGATATAGAAGAATACATTGAATTTTTCTCTAACCTTCGTTTTTTCCTTCACGATTTCCCCTTGCGCTCCCATCTAAAAACTATGCCTAGTTCCCTTCCCGAATTTTTCGGGGGCCGCAAACAGGAGTAGTGAGATGACCAGACAAAGGCTCGCAAGGTAAATTAAAAAAGTGATAGCGGCACAAGCAAAATACCAGAGGCTTATCACTGAAACGATTCGCGCCCGTTTTTCCCAGATAACGCTCAACATCTCGGTTCTCGCCATTTTTGAACTTATCCAATCTCCTGCAGAACAGATTAAGTTTACTACCTAAACTCAACTATTCAACCACGACCTAAAACCAGTCAAATACAATTCGTTGGTGATTTCGGCGTCAAGAACTAAACTAAATCAGATGATTGAGGGCAAATACGGAAAAGTTTCAGTGCGTTCCAGGATTTCGTTTTCCGAAGCCATAGGCATTGTCTTTCGATCCATTAGCGACGGATGGTCTAACTATTTTTTCTTGCTGGCGGGGACAGTCGCCGTCGGAGCGCTGGATTTTTGCGGCGAGAAATTTTGGGCGGTTAATGCCCTTTCTACCATTTTATCGATAGTTCTTCTTCCGGGATACCTATCCATTTCGAGGACAATAGTCGACGAGGGCGGCAGTCCGTCCTTTTATCAATACCTGGAAGGGTTTCGGTCGACCGGGTGGATGGTAAAACTCATTCCCTTAATTGCCGTTGTGGGGATTTGGATGGCGATCGTTTGGGCAGTTGGCCTTGGCCAAGGGTACCTAATTGGCCGGTATTCAGCGAAAATAAACGAAACGGACTCGATGAACATTGTGATGGTGTGGGTTATGTTCGTGTTCCTTATGTCGTCGCAACTAATGACAGTCTATTTGGTTATTTGTACTTATTTTCTCCTGTTGCATGACGACAGGTCTACTACAGTCCTCAAGCTGGTAATGTGGGCCATGCTTAAAAATTACCCAACGGTTTTGATTTTGATGGTCCCAGTACTCTTAAGCATTCCGGTTCTGAAGAGCTGCATTGATGGGGCCGCCGCGGCCGAAGCAGCTAGTTGTCACCACACGACGAAAGAAGGCCTCAGACTCGCTTCAGCTATGATTGCGCCTTTTGCGGTGACGTTGGAATACAGACTATACAAGCGGTTTTTTCAAAACCCCGAACCGAACTAATTCTTAGTCTTGCGATGCCAGTCGGGCGCCCGACTAAACCTCACGGTCTGAATTCTGGTCGGGAAAGCTTTAGAGTCCGCAAAATAGATAGGCGCGGAGGGCTATTAAACAAACAATTCGTGTTTTATGCCGTTTCAAGATAGTGCACGTACTAAAATTGATTAGTGTGGAGCAAAATTAATTCGTAATCACGCCATCCGAAGGATGGTCCATCACGCTAGCCGGAGTCACCGTCGCGCAATCCGGCGGAACGAGCGTCGGATTCGCCGTAAAATCCTGAGTCATCTGCATACGCGTATCCATGTAGTATACGCTGTCGCCGGTTTTCGCGTCGCCAAACTGCGCGCGGAACTCAAACTCGCCCGGGGTCGGATTTTGCGTGAACATCTTGGCGAAAATTTTAGTCTGTGCCGTGTAGACGGGATCAATTGAGCTCGACGCGTCGGTGTTGGGCGCATCGATATCCAAACGGACCGCGCCTTTGTTGGACCACAATTTGTAGTGGCGAGTGGTCACGATTTGACCGTAATTGGGACAGACGATCAAATCCGTCATTGCCGTCGCCTCGACCGTCACATCTGCTTTCGAAAGCGCTGCGGCGTTGTGCGCGCACGTCATGCTCTGACCCGCGCTTTGGCCTTGGCTGGTGTCGAATTGGTCATGGACCTGCAGTTCGAGCGGGTTGTCGTTGTTGATTTGCGTGTAATACATGTCGGCATATTTGTAAGTGTAGTGACCCGGCTTAAGCGCATGATCTGCGGGAGCGTATTGCGGGATCGCTTTGCGGTCGCCGTCGGGAAACATCGGAATCGGCTGAGCACCGACGCCGCACTGAAGTCCGATCGGAAGATTCTGCGAATTTCCGGTGCAAGCACCGATCACAAGCGCAAGGCCGGCCACGATCGACATCTGAATAACTGTACGCATATAACTCCCTGAAATATGACCCATCCTAGCCCGAAATCGGTGAGTGGGTCAGGCAAACTTCGGACGGCAGAACCTAACACTTCGCGTCAAAAGGCTCAATCATTACGGATAGATATGTAATTTTTACTTAGGTGGCTGGAAGAGCTCGAACTTATTCATTAAGGGATTGAAGCGGAAGACGTTCAGGTGGGGAACCAATTGCGCGTCGAAGGTCGGGATCAGAAGCTCCATCTTCCCGTCGTTGTCGATGTCCGCGATCGCGAGTTTAGTGACATGCCCATGATAGTTGAACATTCCGTCGTGTTTATCCGGCAAGAGAATGCGGTCAACCACATGCGTGTCGCCGTTGGGAAGCACCTTCAACACTTCGACGTAAATGCCCTCGTTATTGCGGACCTTGATCACCTTTTGCGTGGTGCCGTCGCCGAGCAAATCGCCATCGGCGGTCGCGAGGATTTCGTTGCCGTCTTTCATAAAGAACGCCTGCGCTTTTTCACGCACCGAGGGAATGGCCGCACCCACCGCGAGGGCGAGAGCAATGACTCCCAATAAAATGAAAACGAGGCGCTTCTTGAGGCTCACTGAATTAGCCTAGCGCACTTATTTTGTGAGAACCACAAAACTGTACTGACGCTCCGTACTTTGGCGCCCGCGCCGGTAGGAGTGAAAGCGCAGGTCGGTTTTGGTATCGTAACAGCATTCCTCAGCGCGTAGCCCATGCGCGGTCAGCTGATTTTGCGCGAGCTTCAGTAAATCAAAGTAGGCTTTATCGGAAGAGGCGGCGGCCGCAACCAGCGACGGATCCGGCGTCGCGGCAGCCTTGAGCAGAAGCTCAGCGACATCGCGGCCCACCTCGAAGCTTGCCTGCATAATATGCGGCCCGATCGCCGCGAAATTGGGTGGTTGAATCACGTCGAGCGCCGCGCCGATAATGTTCGCGGCCATGCCTTTCCATCCCGCATGCACGGCGCAAACTTGATCATCACCGCCAAAGAGCACGGGCAAACAGTCGGCGCTTTGCGCGACCAGCGCGAGGTTCTTTTGCGAGGTAAAATGGCCATCGGCCTCCTGCAATTTTTCAGCGGCCGCGGGAAGAACCGCGCGTCCATGCACCTGTTTCAGAAAGGCAAACCGATACTGTGGAAAAAGCTGGGGAAGATCGGCGCGTGCCGTGAGTCCGGTGCCGAAAAAATAAAAGGCGCGGCCGACGGTTGCGGAGTAGCCCAGTTCCTTTCCGTTTTTAGTATATGGCAAAAACATTTTCTAAAGTTTACCTCAAAAGGCCGGCGCCGTCACATCGTCCCCTTCGGCCGACTGTCGTCAATTGACGAGATTGAAGACGGCGAGCTCCTGGCTGCACGTCAGCTCAACCTAAGAGGAAGAGCTGCGCATCATTCGTGATTTAACGACAGCGGTGTGGAAGGAGGAGACGGTCCGTTCAGTTTGTCGTCAATTTATTCACGAGAGCCTGTAAATCTTCGGGCCAGCCGGCGCGGAAGTACATCTTTTCGCCAGTTGAGGGATGCTCGAATCCTAGTTCTGTCGCGTGAAGTGCCAAACGCGTGATCGGCAAATTCGATGACACCTTCAATTTTTTGGGCCCGTAAATCGGATCGCCGAGAATGGGCATTCCCGCTTCTGACAAATGCACGCGGATCTGATGCGTGCGTCCCGTTTCGAGAATGCACTCGAGCCAACTGATATTCGACGGCAAGGTTTGTCTTAATTTAAAGTGCGTGACGGCATGCTTGCCCACGCCCTTGGGATTCGAGGCAAAGCGCTTGCGGTCTTGCGGATGGCGCGCGAGATGTGAGTGGAACGTTCCCGCCTTCAGCTTCGGCACGCCGGCAACCAGCGCCCAGTAAATCCGGTGCGCAGTCTTCAGGCGAAATTGCCGCGCCAACGCATGGTGCGCGCGATCGTTCTTCGCTACGACCAGAATTCCGCTCGTGTCGCGGTCCAAACGGTGCACGATGCCCGGCCGATTCTCGCCAAAGCCCATGGCCAAGGTCTTCACATGATGGAGAAGCAAATTGACCAGCGTGTCTTGCGCATGGCCCGCGGCGGGATGGACGACTAAGCCCGAGGGCTTGTTCACCACAACTAAGTCTTCGTCCTCAAACATGATATCGAGTGGCGCATCCAGAGGCTGCAAGGTGCTTGGCGGCGCCTCGGGCAATTCGATGTTCACATGTAGGCCTTCGCGTAAACTGAAAGAGGCTTTCAGCCGGCGGCCTTCCGAGGTGACTAGGCCCGCATCAATCAGTTCGACCGCACGAGTGCGCGAGGGGATAAAATCCAAGGTCGCAAGAAATTTGTCGAGCCGTTGGCCGGCTTGCTCGGGCGGGACAGTCACGTGATAGAGGCGGCTTTTAACGGGCACCTTTTCTGGCTTTAAAAAATTTCATGTACGCGTCGGTGATCTTTTTCTCGTCAATCTGCAAACAGCGGCAATACTGCACGACAAAGCCGCGCGTGAACACGGCGACGGGCAGCGGGTCCAAATCGTTGGCTTCCAAAGCGACGAGGGTCGCTTTGGTCACGCGGATCTCTTCGCTCATTTGGTCGATGTTCACGCTTTTATACATCCGCACTTTTTGCAGGAAAGAGCCATCGCACTCTTGTACGTTGGCGATTTCAGCTTCCATGTCCGGCTTCACTTCGTAGTTCGAGAACTTCGTGCGCGCGAAACCCTGCGGCAGCTCTTCCTTGCTGCGCTGAACGACCTTCACCGGGCCAACCCAGGGGTCGTCGACTTTCTTAGCCGCATTCTCCTGGCGCAAACTAATAAAGGGCTTGTCGGAAACGGCGGGTTTGACGCGCGGATCGATCAATCCCAATTTAACGTCATACTCGCGGCGGCGCGCCTGATGCGACAAAGTCTGATAGGCCTCTTCGATTAAAGCCATCAATTCGGCCGCTTCTTGCGGCGTGAACATGGAATACAATGCGGGACTCGAGGGCGAATACGTGGTGCGCGCCCGTTGATAGGCGTTATAGATTTCGGTCGGTCCCGCTTGCGGCGTGACTTCCAAAAGTTCGTAGAATGTTTGTCCTTCGTATCTGTCGCTCATTGGATCAATCCGAATGCGTTGCGTCCGGAAAAGTAACTAGGTACCCTAAGCTGCTTTTACCTGTTTCGGCTTCGCGATTTTACGCGCAATAGCCATAAGCTGAGCGTACAGGTGTGTTTGGCGATTCGCTACCAAAAGATGATTCTTCTGTCGGAGGGATTGCCACACTGCATTGTCGTACTCGAGCCCGCCGAGGAACTCGCACGGGAATCCGAAATATTTATTGCACACACTTTGTAGCGCATGACCCATGTCGACTTCCTGACGTGTGCGCGCTTGATTCAAAACGATCTCGAAATTCATATCAGTGAGAATATTTTTGAGCTTCATACCGAGTATTGGCTCTTGTTTCACGAGCGCGCGGATCAGATCGGAGGGAGATTTCACCGAGTGATTGGTTTTTCCGGCGAGCAATTCGTCAATTTGAGCCTTCAACTGCAATTGATATTCGTAGCGGCGGAGTTTGCGGAAGAAGCTCGCCTTCAAAAAGCGGTAGGCATTTTCAACGCTCGAAGGCTCCGGCGTGAAGACGACAACTTTGTGTTGCGCCATCAGAAAGAAGTCGAGCGTGGCCGTGTGCGTTCCGGCGCTGAGATCGAGCACGGTAAAATCGCATTTGTGGCGGAAGATCGACGACATGAGACGCGAGCGCTGGGATTCGTCGACATTCGCCGTATCGTAGACTTCGCTCGAGCCGCTAATCAGCTTCAGTTTAGGCCAGAGCGTGTCTTGCATGATGTCTTTAAATTCGAGTTTCGGATCGTAAATAAATTCGTTCACGCCCTTGGTACTTAACGGAAGGCCGAGGGACGTATGTAAATTCGCGCCACCGAGATCAAGATCGACCGCGAGCGTATCAAAACCGAGTTGCGCGAGAAAGATCGAGAGACTTGAACTGACAAACGATTTTCCCACGCCGCCTTTGCCGCCACCGACGGCAATGATCGTCGATCCCGGCTCCGCACGGCCGCGCAAGGGTGTAAATGCGTCTTTGGTGTCGTTTGTCTTCATCAGTTCCACGCGAACAAGTTTTCTTAAACGGGCTTTAAAAGCCCTCGCTTCAATTTCTCTTCGGCTTCAGACGCTCTGAGATAAAGTGGTTCGACATTTTTCCAAGAAGAAAAAGGCAGGGAAAATCCGGAGGCTGAGAGAACCTCGACCAGGTCCTGGGCTCGGGTCGTCGGATCGAAGTCGGGTGTTACGCCTTCGATCCGGACCTTGGTAAAGTCCGAAGTCAAAATTTGCAAACGTTGGCTCTCGATCGGCTCAGGGACGAGCGTAGCGGTGACACCTGTAGAGGTGCGCGAAAATCCGCCGGCATAGTAAAAATTCTGGACCGCTTTGGTGGCGACAAGAACCTTTTCGCCGTTAGAGGCCTGCTTGAACGCTAACACCTCTAATGTATTGAGTGTGCAAACCGGCAAACCGAGCGAATAGGCCAAAGTCTTGATCATGCTCAAGCCCACGCGCAAACCGGTGAACGAACCCGGGCCGACGTTCACGCACAGATGCGTGAGGTCTTTCAACCCGACTTTGGACTTGTCCAAAAGGTTTTGCAGCTCGACCGTCGCGACTTCGGAGTGCATGGCTTTTTTAGTCCACGCGACTTGCTCCAACGACGTGACCGACTTCTCGCTCAATTGAGCTAGAGCCAGCGAGCCCGTAGCCCCGCTGGTGTCGACACTTAATAGGATCATGGGTTCTTACCACCTGTTCGTAAACAGGTTGGTAATATCATTGAAAAAGGCGAACGCCATCAAGAACATCAGAAGCATCAGGCCCACTTGCTGCGCGATCTCCATTTTACGCATGCTGAGCGGCGCACCCTTGACGGCCTCGATCGAGTAGAACACGAGATGGCCGCCGTCGAGGATCGGCACGGGCAACAAATTCAGCAAGAATAGGTTGATCGAGATCAAGCCCATCATGCGCATGAATACAGTCATGCCGGCCGCGAACGATTGCGAAGCCACGCGGCCGATGGTGATCACGCCTCCGAGATTCTTCGGCGAAACCTCGCCTTGGAACATACGCACGAGACTGTACACCACAAACTCCGTCCAATTTCCCGTCTCCACGATTCCGTGATGGAGAATGTCCGCCGGATTCGTCAGACGATAGAACACCGGCTCCGGACCTGACGGGAAAAATCCCGACACAATGCCGATCGTGTAGCGATGTTCTTCCATTCCCGTTTTTGAGGGAGGAATGGTGGTCATCTCCGGCTTCACGTGCAGCGTTTTCTCTTCGCCATTGCGGAGAACCGTGAAGTCCATGCCGTCAGTCGAAGGATCGAAATTCTTCACGCGATTGAGGACGTCGTTCCACGCGGTGACGGGCTCGCCGCCGACGCGTAGAACTTTATCCTTCGCCAAAATGCCCGCGTGATCGGCCGGCGAATCTTTCTTTACCGAATAAATATAGAGTTCCGCGGGTTCGATGCCGAGAGCCGCCACGGGATCTTTCTGTTCGCTGTAGTTGTCCGGAAGTTTAACGTTTACGCTGAGAACATTATCCGGGCCTTCCGGTTTCTCGATGTCTTTCTGAAGTTCCAAGGTGACCGAGCCGGCGCCGGGTTTAACGGCGTCTTTGAAAACCTCATCGAGGTCACGCCAAGCGTGAACCTTTTTGCCGTTCACCGCGGAAAGGTACGCGATACCGGGCACGCCCGCCGCACCCGCCGGGCTTTTCGTATCCGAAATTCCGATCATGGTTGAGCGCGACTCCGACGTCAGACCGGGAATCTGCCCCACCTGCCGCGCGGCCGCGAAGAGATTTTCGTTTTCGCCGAAACCGACAGAGGCCTCGAAGGCCAAGGGCTGAGCTTCGCCTTTGCGCTCGACTTTCACTTGGATCACTTTGCCGCCGCTACCCTCGACAGCTTTTTGAACCATGTTCCAGCTGGCCGTGTCTTCGCCGTTCACGCTCAAAACCTTGTCGCCTGAGCGGAAGCCGGCTTTATAGGCCTCGGTTTGAGGGGCGATGTCTCCCACCCACGGGCCTGACACGTTTTCACCGATCGCCGCGATGGCCGAGAAAATAAAGACGGCGAAAAACAAATTCATCAGAGGGCCGGCGAGCACGATCGCAAACCGCTGCGGGATCGGCTTATGAAGGAACGCGTACTTGCGCTCTTCCACAGGCACTTCCGCGTTGGGATCATCGCCAAACATTTTGACGTAGCCGCCGAGCGGAATCAGGGAAATGCAGTAATTCGTGTCGCCTTTTTTGTACTGAAAAATGCGCTTGCCGAAACCCATGCTGAAAACTTCCACCCGCACGCCGAAAAATTTCGCAACGAGGAAGTGTCCAAGTTCGTGCACGAAAATCAGAATGCCGAGGAGAATAAAGAAAGGACCGACACCGGAGATTAACGAATGAAGACTGCCGAGTAAGTTCATGAGATTATTGTAAAAGCCTTTGCTGGAGGGAGCCAGGGGATTCTCTCGCGGTGGTCTAGACCAGGACTACGTTTCTCAATTTAGAACGGTCTGACATACAGCGCGAAAGCGTAAATTAGCGGGCAAGATATGAAGACTCCGTCGAGACGATCCAGCATTCCACCATGTCCTGGCATGAGACTGCCGGAATCCTTTACATGACACACCCGTTTCACAAGCGACATCAGCAAGTCGCCGCTCTGAGCGATGACACCGCATACGACGCAAAAGAGCAAAAATTTCCACCAAGCGACGTCTTGAAATACGCTGCAGCCGAACACTACACCGCCCAGGCTGGACCCGGCCAAGCCGCCGATGGCTCCCGCCCAAGTTTTATTGGGCGAAATATTAACCATCAATTTGGAGCGGCCAAACCAACGCCCGGCGAAGTAGGCGAAAGTGTCGCCGAAGAACACGATAATCATGAGGAGGAAAAACCACAGGACCCCTTGGTCGAGCCTTGAGAGCGCCAATGCAAAGGCGGGAAAGACCACGCAGTAAACGATTCCAAAGACTCCGTTGGCGAGCGCTGCGAGGAGATTGTCGTTGGTGGTTTTTCCCCGTGTGATCCACAGCAGGCAGGAAATAAACAGCACGAGTCCTACGCTCACGTCGAGCATCATAAAATCGAAGCGGCCGCCTTTGATGCGGAAATAGAGATCGACATAAAGTAGAAGACAAAGCATGCGGTAGAACCAGCCAACGTGCGCGGGCATCTGCGAGTGATGAAAAATCATCCGCGAATATTCGCGCGCCGCGAGCGTGACGGCGATCAAGCAAACGAGTTGCACGCCCGGCGCCTGCCCCCAAAAGCAAAGTGAGAATACAACGGCGGCTCCCAGCAGCGCGGAGATCACTCGTTTGATGAAGGTCGATTGGGAGTCAGCCACCCTACACCTCGGAGCGGTGAAGCTGGGCGCTCGTGCGGCCGAAGCGCCGTTCGCGCTGGCTGTAGGTTTGTAAGATGCGGTGAAGATCCTGCAAATTGAAATCGGGCCATGCTTTGGCTTCGAATTCGATTTCGCTGTAAGCCGACTGCCATAAGAAGAAGTTGCTGATGCGTGACTCACCGCTAGTGCGAATAATTAAATCGGGATCGGGCAGAAAATTGGAAGGTAGATTCGCGGCGACCAGCGCCTCATCGACTTCGGCTTCGGTGAGTTCGCCGGCAATCGCCTGGCGCACGAGTTCTTTCGCCATGTGCGCGATCTCTTGGCGTCCGCCGTAAGACAGTGCGAAGGTCAGCACCATTCCGGTGTTGGCGGCGGTCATTTCGACGGTTTCGAGAACGACAGTGCGTACGGCTTCCGGCAAGCGCGCCATCTCACCGATCACTTGAAAGCGGATGTTGTTGCGCATGAGAGTCTTTTGCTCGCGGCGGAGTTGACGGTCGAGCAGATGCATCAAGAAGCGGACTTCCTCGATCGGGCGAAACCAATTTTCGGTGCTGAACGCGAACAACGTGAGGTGCTGGAGCTTCAGCCGCGAACACTCTTCGATCACTTCGCGCGCGATTTTAGCGCCGCGGATATGGCCATAGACGCGATTGTGCCGCCGAGCCTTTGCCCAGCGGCCGTTGCCGTCCATGATGATCGCGAGATGTCGCGGAAGCTTGAGGTCGCTCACTTACAGGGTCATCAATTCTTTTTCTTTGTCGTTGGCCAGCTGGTCGACCTTTTTGATGTAGTCGTCCGTCAGCTTCTGCACTTCGTCCTGGATGCGCTTATTCTCATCTTCGGAGATGGCCTTATCTTTGAGCTGCTGTTTCACGCCGTCGTTGGCGTCGCGGCGGACCATGCGGATGGCCACGCGGGCGTCTTCGCAAATCTTCTTGATATTTTTGACCAGATCTTTACGGCGGTCTTCAGTGAGTTCCGGAACTTTAAGGCGGATCACTTTGCCGTCGTTCATCGGGCTCATGCCCAAATCGCTCTTTACGATGGATTGTTCAATCTCTTTCAAAATCGAAGCTTCCCACGGTGAAATCAAAAACGAACGCGCGTCGGGAGTCGACAGCGCCGAGACTTGATTCAGCGGCGTCGGCGTTCCGTAGTAATTCACCTTGATGCCGTCGAGCATGGAGATCTGGGCGCGGCCCGTGCGGACTTTTTTGAGTTCGCTGGCCAAACCTTGGAGAGCTTTTTCCATCTTATCTTTAGAAGCCGTTGCAACTGGCGATGCCATGTTTTACCTCGCTTAAAAAACTACTTAACTATCGTACCAATCTTTTCACCGCGAACAACCCTCGCGATGTTGCCTTGCTTATTCAAATTGAACGTGATGATCGGAAGCTTATTGTCCATGCACAAACTGATGGCCGTCGAGTCCATGACCTGGAGGCCTTTGCTCAACACATCCATGTACGTCAGCTCATGGTGGAATTGCGCATCTTTGTGCTTTCTCGGATCTTTATCGTAAATGCCGTCGACGTTGGTGGCCTTCATGATCACATCGGCGTTGATTTCCATCGCGCGCAGTGAAGCGGCCGTGTCGGTCGTGAAGTACGGGTTGCCCGTGCCTGCGGCAAAGATCACCACGCGGCCTTTTTCAAGGTGGCGGATGGCTTTGCGGCGGATGTAGGGTTCTGCGACGGCCGACATTTGGATGGCACTTTGCACGCGCGTGACGATGCCGCGCTTTTCGAGCGCGTCTTGCATCGAGATGCTGTTGATCACGGTCGCGAGCATGCCCATGTAATCGGAGCTGGCGCGGTCCATCCCTTGTGCGGCTTGCGCCACACCACGGATGAAATTGCCGCCGCCGATCACGATGCCGATTTCAACTTCGAGCTTGGTGGCTTCGACGATATCGTCGGCGATTTGGGCGATCGACGCCGCATTGATGCCCGCTTGAAGCCCTCCCGCGAGGGCTTCACCACTTAGTTTAAGCAAGATGCGGCGGTACTTTGACTGTTTGGACAAGGACGGATCCTTACTGTTTCATCGTCGCGGCGACTTCGGCAGCGAAATCTTCTTTCTTCTTCTCGATGCCTTCGCCGAGCTCGAAACGGACAAAGCGGCGGATGACCAGGTTCTCGCCGATTTTGGCGACGAGGTCGGTCAACATTTCGCCGACGGTTTTGTCGGGGTTCTTCACGAACTTCTGATCCAACAAGCAGATTTCAGCGGCCCATTTTTTAACTTGGCCATCCAAAATCTTCTCGAGGAATTCCGGCTTTTTACCTTCTTCGATGGCTTTCGCTTTGAGAACGGATTTCTCTTTATCGCGAGTCGCTTGATCGATATCGGTTTGTTGCACAAATTGCGGACCCAAAGCGGCGACGTGCATAGCCACGTCACGGCAGAAGGTTTGAAATTCTTCGTTGCGTGCGACGAAATCGGTTTCCGAATTGATTTCGACTAAAACGCCGATACGGCCGCCGGCGTGAATGTACGAAGTGACCAAGCCTTCCGCAGCGACGCGGCCGGCTTTTTTCGCGGCTTTGCTCAAGCCTTTCGTGCGCAGCCAATCGACGGCTTTGTCGAAGTTCCCTTGAGTCTCCTCAAGGGCCTTCTTGCAATCCATCATTCCCGCGCCGGTTTTTTCACGCAGTTCTTTTACGTCTGAAGCACTGATCGACATGTCGTGTTCCTTTATTCTTCAGTTTCCGGTTTGTCGGCTTCGGCTTCGGGAGCAACGGGCTGTTCAAGCTCCATCGCGATTTCGACGTCTTCCGCAGTACCTGCAGCGACAAGTTTACGGCCTTTGTTGACCTTAACGACCGAGGGACCTGCACCTGCGGCGCCTGCAGCGGCGGCAGCAGCCGGAGCTTCACGGCGTCGGGTGGGTTCAGGACGGTCTTCGCTCGACTTGTTACCCGAAGCGCGGACTTTTTCTTGATATTTTTTCGCGCCTTCGAGGTATGCGTCAGCGACGAGATTCGCGAACAATTTGATCGAGCGGATCGCGTCGTCGTTGCCAGGGATCGGATAATCGATCGCTTCCGGATCAACGTTCGTGTCGGCGATACCGACGACTTTGATGCCGAGGCGCTTTGCTTCAGCAACGGCGATGTGCTCTTTATTCAAGTCGACCACGAACATCGCGGCCGGAGCCGTGCTCATGTCGCGGATACCGTCGAGGTATTCGTTCAACTTGATATAGTCTTTTTCCATGCGTGAGCGCTCTTTCTTCGAGAAGAATTCGAGCTCGCCCTTTTCGCGCATCTGATCGTATTTTTTCAAACGGTCGATCGAAGATTTGATCGTTTGGAAGTTGGTCATCATTCCGCCGAGCCAACGCTTGGTCACGTAGTACTGACCGCATTTTTGTGCGGCTTCGCGGATCGGCTCCACAGCTTGTTTTTTGGTGCCGACGAAAATCAAGCGGCCGCCTTCAGCGGCAACTTTGTACACGAACTCCGCAGCGTTCTTCGCGCTGACGACGGATTTCTGCAAGTCGATGATGTGAATGCCGCCACGATCCGTGTAGACGTAGGGCTTCATCTTGGGATTCCAGCGCTGCGTCTGGTGTCCGAAGTGCACGCCCGCATCGAGCATGTCCTTCATAGTAATTTGGGCCATTTGTTCCTCCTGGTTTAACCACCTTTCCGCGAAGACATCCCCAGTTAATCGGGAACACCAGAAGTACGCGGAAAGTGAGTCGTTTAGGGCTCTTGAGTTAGCACGAAGCGCCGAGCTCGGGCAACAGATTTACAGGGGAGGTGAGCAGCTGCTCAGAGAGGGTTTTTACGGGTTCAATGGCGCCGAGTTCGCCGGGGAGGCTCGCTAGAGCGTGATTGGCCAGGTAAAGGTTTGAAATCTCGGGGAAACGGTAGGTTTCTTTGGTTCTCAGGGAATGCTGCCCGTAGGCATGCGGCTGGATGTAGATCTTTTCCGATCCAGCTTTCAGGCCTTCGAGGCTCCAGGCGCGCTTGAGCTGGCGCTTGATGTGGCGGATGCATTGGCCCGCGAACTCGTGGTCGGCTTCCCGGTCGCCGGGAACGAGGGTCATCCACTTCGACGTCTCGCCATGAACGCGTCCGACCACCGGCTCGAACTCCTTCGCATTATGCGTGAAGAAGCGGATCGATTGGTCTTCGACAAGTGGCGGTGTGTGCTGGAACTCCAGGGTCACTGCGGTCCACGACTGCATTTTTGCGAGACGGGTGCGGTGTTTTCCCGGCAACTCTTCGCCTTCAATCATGGTGTTCACGAAGGACGGCGGCGGCGTGAAAATCACGAGTTCCGCCTCAATAGCTTTATCGCCATTGACGACGACATGGGTGACTTTACCGTCGGCCACTTTAAAGCCGGTCACCTCCGCACGCGTTTGTGCCTCGATCGGCAATTGCTCGACAAAGGCGCGCGTGAGTTGCTCAAGGGGCGGCTGCAAATCGACATAGGATGTGCAACCGAAGAGCGCACTCAGCTCCCCAACAGATTGGAACGCGGATTCGCCGAATCCGGCAAACGGACGCCACTTGCCTTCGTCATAGAGCTCCGGACGGTGCTCTTTCACTTCGAGGTTCAGCGGGATTGGGGCGTGGTTCTTTAGCCATTCGAGGAGCTTGAGTTGGTCCTCGCCGGCAGGGATCAAATCCAGGCCGGGGGACGAATAGGGCTGCGTCTGCGAGTTGCGGCGATAGCGGCCGCCGAGGGTTTCACGCGCTTCGAGCAGCGTGACGTTGTGCCCACCGCGTTGCAGGCGATGCGCGAGGAATAGGCCGGTGAGGCCCCCACCAATAATGACTGTGTTGCCGTTCATAGGCGAAGCCTATCTCAAATGTGGTGGAGGGGGGAAGTGTAGCGATCAACGACGCAGCGCCCAACCGAATCGGTTGCGCGCTGCGCCTTTTTAAAAACTATCCGCAACCGCCATCGACGATCGCGCCGCCAGCTTTGCTGACGACATCACAGGTGTCCGCTTTCGTATTCACGATTGCCTGACCCATGCACTCTTCATTGACGTTGAGTTGCACAGAGTACTGATCCAGTTTGCCGTCCTTAGTGGTGCGGATATAGCTGATGGCTTGAACCGAAACCTGGCGAGTTGAGTTTGCGGCGCGGCCTGCGGCTTCTGCGGCTTTGACGATGTCGGCCGAAGCTTTCGATTTAAGGTTCGTGCAGTCGGGGCTTGAAGCGAAAGCGGCGCTCGAAGCCAATGTAAGGACCAAAGCGAAATACTTCATATTACGTCTCCTTAATTAAATTGTGGGGTCGTTGCCTAGTGAGCAATCCGGATGCCGCGGCGGGAACGCATTCAGAGCGGGCCCGAGTTTCAGCACGCACGATAAACGTCACCTGCCGACCCAGGCGCGCCTGGCATAAAGTTTGTAATCCCTAAGATTATGACAAAACAGATGGGACTTAAACTCTTGGCGTTGGCCGCGGCGACCGTGTTGCTTACGGGATGCCCCCATATCGGTGACGAAGCGTGCACAATTAGTGTCACCAGTGTCGCCAATATCAACAACACCACGGGCCGCGAATTAACTCTTAGTGTCTGCATCCCGCGCGCGTCTAAGTCTCAAGACATCGTCGTACATGGCCAACAAAACGGTAAATTTAATGTGGAAACTCACTCCCAGCAGTGGATCAAGACGGGTGGCCCCGCGAATGCCTGCGACGGACAAGAGTGGAAGTCAGCGATCTATCTGACCGCCGCCAGTTTCGGGCAGGTGACTCTTTGTCACGATTCCGCCGACGCGAGCCAGATCACCATTGTTGAAAATAACAACGCGTGTCCGCAAGGATTCATCGCGCAAACGGCGCCGATTTCAGATTCTTGCCTTTAGAGCGGATGCCTCAAGGACAAACTTGAACTGCGATTATTCCCTGCAGCGCAGCCGCGACGTTCGGGTCGGCTGATGTGTATTTCAAGTTGGCATTTATGAGGCCGGAGCCTGCGGAGAGAATTGAGCCCGTGACATTTGCGCTGGCGGTATCTTGGCCGGCGTTCAAAGTTCCATTGTTGACGAAGACATACTGAAAGCCGCCCGGCGCCGAGCCGACACTGCTGCTCGCGAACTTAAAGGCGAACCGGTGGCTGGTCTGCGTGTAGGTGCTGAAGTCGGTACTGCAGCCGACGGGTGCGTCGCTCAGAACGATTGCAAACGTGTAGCTGCCTTCATTCATACGATTGAAAAATGACTGTCCGGGTGTCAGCGAGACAGCGACGCCGTACGAAATTTCGATCGGTGCGCCGTTGAACGTTCCGGAAATGGGTGGCGACGGTTGGCCCTCAGACGACGGAGGCGAGCTGTTGTCCGCCGAATTGGAACCGCAGGCGGTCAAAACCAATGCTAAAATTGAGACAGCTATTTTGAGACCCATATCCCCCTAGAGGGTGCAACGGGTTGGCCACGTTGGCCCGCGGGCTTGTGGCCTAAAGAGACTGAAACTGTAAACTGTCGAGGCCATCGACAAAAGCCTACAAAGATTTCGAGATGAGTGCGCGCGCGGCGGAGGCGGCGCGTGGATGCGCCCTCAACCAAACTGCCAGTGGGGGAGACATTTTGTAGTAAGCCCAAATCATTTGCCGCCCGAGCCAATACGGCCGCAACTGCGAATCGCGGAACTCCCGCAGCCGGTGTAACTCCGGCGCATAGGGTGGATACACCGCCGACGCTACAAAGCATGGCCCGCGAGATGACTTCGTTGAACGCAGGAATTGGCGCATAACGTTTTGATTTTTGCAGGTCTTCGCGAAGGCTTCGGCCTTCTTCACGATATCGGGATAAATGGGGCTGAATTGCAGAAACTCGGCGAGTTTCTTGGCGGCGTTGGCCATGCGGTCGCCGTAGCGCGGGCTCGTGTCGTAAATGCGCACGAGATCCCAATACACCGAGGCGATCACGGTCAGCTCCTTCGAGCGCGAAGAGTTATTGAACGTCGCCGGCGAGAGCTCGCCCTTTTTCAAATTGTAGACGACTTCCAACACGCGCAAATATTTTTCGTATTGAACCGCGGCCTCCGAGTACGCCTTCTGACCCATGAGGCTGCGCGCGTTTTTGATCAGCACCACGCGGTTTTTCCACATCATCATTTTGTTTTTTTCGCGCATGGTTTGTTCCATGCGCAGCTTCAAGCCCTGCGAGACGGAACTCGTCAGGTTTTCAAAGCATGAGGCACACACTCTGTCGGGAAGATTCGCCGCTTCGCCGGCTTCTTGAAGAGCCACGCGCATGCCCGGGTCGACGGAAACGAAATTATCCGAAAGGTTTCCGCACTTGGGGCATGGAGTTGGCTGAACGACTGTGGACATGTCTTAACATTAGAGCATTTGAAACGGGTCGATGTCGATCTGGACCTTGGTCCCCGACGGAATCCAGTCTTCGTTCGCCAGGATTTGGCGGCAAAAGGCATTCAACTTTGGTGCCGAGTCGCATTTAACCATGACTTGGTAGCGGAATTTCCCACGCAGCTTGAACAACGGTGCTTGAGCTGGACCGAGGACCAATAAGTTTTCAGCATAAGCTGCACTTTGTTTTTGCAGCGCCTGCGCGCGTTTGACCAAATATTTGGCCGCATCCTTCGTATTTTGTTCATCCGCACCTTGGATGCGGAACATCGCCATCCGCCACGCCGGCGGGTAGTGCAACTCGCTGCGCTCGACCAATTCGGCTTCGGAAAAGCCTTTAAAGTCGGCATTCACCGTGTGCGTGATACTCGGGTGCTCGGGATTATAAGTTTGAATGACGACGCGGCCGGCGCTTTGGCGCCCCGAGCGGCCGCTGACTTGCGTGAGTAACTGAAAACTGCGCTCGCTCGCGCGGAAGTCCGGCCAATGAAAGCCGACATCGGCCAAGACTAAGCCGACGAGATTCAACTTCGGGAAGTCCAATCCCTTGGCGATCATTTGCGTGCCGATCAAGAGATCGATCTCATGTTTTTCCACGCTGCTGATCAGCGCTTCGAGTTCATCACGCGACTGAATCTCGTCGCGGTCAGCGCGGGCGATGCGCAGCTCGGGGAAAAGCGTCCTCATGTCCTCTTCAATGCGCTCGGTGCCGAGGCCGAGAGGTTCGAGCGAACCCTCTTTGCAGTTTGGACATGTTTCCGCGAGGCGTTCGGAGTAGTCGCAGTAATGACAGACCAAGTGCGAGCGGCCGTGCAGAGTCAAAGTCACCGAGCAGTTGGGACACTCCTTGGCAAAGCCGCAGTCTCGGCATTGCGCGGTTTGCGCGACTCCGCGCCGGTTCAGGAAGAGCGCCGCCTGTTCGTTCTTCGCGAAAACATGCTCGAGTTCTTGAAACAAGCGGTCGGACAGCCAAAACGGGAGTTTGGAATTGCCCTCTTCCTTGCGTTTGGCGTTTTCCGTACGCAAATCGACGACTTCAATGGTGGGCAAAGCGCGGGCATTCACCCTTTGGGCCATCGTGTGGAGCTCGAATTTTCCCGTCAGCACGTTATTCCAGGATTCAAGCGACGGCGTCGCGGAGCCCAACACGATCGGAATATTCAGCTTGTTGGCCAAAACAATAGCCGCGTCACGGGCGTGATATTTTAGTTTTTCGTCTTGTTTGTAACTCGGCTCATGTTCTTCATCGAGAATGATCAAGCCCAAATCCTCGAGCGGGCAAAACAGGGCCGAACGCGCGCCGATCAAAATCTTTTTGTCTTTGCTGAAGGCGCTCCACCACTGATTGGTTTTCTCGCGCGACGTCAGGTGCGAGTGGAGAACGGCAATCATGCCCGGAAAACGCTTTGAGAAGCGCTCAATCAATTGCGGCGTCAGCGCGATTTCCGGCACCAGAACGAGCCCCTGCTTGCCCGCGGCAATAACTTTCTCGAGCAAATTCAAATACACTTCGGTTTTTCCCGAGCCGGTGACTCCGAAGAGCAAATGGACGCGGAAATCCGGCTTGGCCGAGAGGCTCGCGATGACCGATTTCTGCTCTTCGGTCAGCGGAGGCGGGCCTATGCGCTCACCGCCCTCTTTGACGACCGGAGACTTGCGGGTCGCGCGCGTCGTCTCACGTTTCAAGGGTGGGAAAACCGTTTCGATCACATGGCCGATGGGATGCAAATAGTAATTCGCCATCCACTCGAGCCAATCCATGTATTTCGGGGGAATGCGCGGGCGCATTCCGTCCGGTGCGACGATCGGCTTGAGCTTGATTTCTTCAGGCAGAGGCTGGCCCGTGCGGTCGATCACCACGCCCTTGGCTTGGCGGGCGCCGAGCGGAACGAAAACGCTTTGTCCGCGCTCGAGAATTTGCGCATCCTCGGGCGGCAAATAGGTCAAGGCCTCGCGCAGAGGCGCATCGACCGCAACCCTATAGTTCATCGGAATCTCGCGTAAAACTCTTTCAAAGCTTCGGGATCGGGGAGGCGGACGCCATCGCGTTGGGCGTTCAAGCCGCTCGAGCGGAAACGGGCGTCGTCGGCGCGCAATTTACCGAGAGTTCTCACCTGTACGGTCTGCACATCGATGGTGTAGTTGCCAAAGGTGAACGTGCGCATGCGTGGATACCAGAAACCGTCGTCGTACTTGTTGTACTCGCTCGCTTTCATCACCACGTTATCCGCGCCGTGATATTTGCTGACGACAAACTGATCCTGTTCGACCCACATCGTCGGATGCGTACCGGTCGACGGCGGCAGGCCGATCGCCCACGCCACGTCTCCGCCCACGCGGCTCAAGTGCACGAAGCTCGGAGCCGTGTACTGGGGGTCGCCGTCCGAACTCAGAGCTGCGCGGTCGTGGAGCGAATCCGCGGGCGCGACCTTCAACGCCACTAAGCGGTTGCGAAACCACTTACTGTTGCGGAATACGAAAAACGGTTCGAGCCAGTCGTCCGTCAAGCGCTGAACGAGAGCGCCATTCCCGCGCGCGGGATCGATAAAGTATTTGCGGTCGCCTTCATAAACGTACGTGCCTTGCACCAAACCTTTGAGCGGACCGCGTCCCTCGAACGTCACGCGCATGCTGTTCTCGCTGTTGATGAGCCAAGTCTCGTGGACGGTAAACGTCTCGCCCTCTTTGCGGAAGTTCACGTCTTGCTCGATCAGATAGCTCCCCTTGCCATGTTGATCCGCCGTGCGCGAAGCGATCAGCGAATACTCCGGAATGTACGCGAAGCTCATGCAGGCGGTGAGGAGTGCGAAAAATAAACTCATGGAGTTCCCCCAAAGCGTTCCTTAAGAAATTTCTGAAAAGGCTTTCCCACTTCCGGATGATTGAGCGCCAACTCGACGTTGGCTTGCAAAAATCCCAGCTTGTCGCCGGCGTCGAAGCGGATGGCGTCGACGGTCGTGGCGAGAAGTCCGCGCCGTTGTGCGAGTAAAGTCATGCCGTCGGTGAGTTGAATCTCGCCGTTGCGCCCCGGTTTCACTTCGCGCATGCAGCTGAAAATCTCATTGTCGAAGGCGTACCTGCCCGGTAAGGCCAAGCGGCTCGGCGCCTCGTTAATCGGCGGTTTTTCGATGACGGATTTCACTGTCCAGCAGTTCGGCGATTTCAACTCAACGTCAACGATGCCATACTTACTCACATCCGCTTGCGGAACTTCCATGACAGCGACCGTCGAAATGCCGGTGTTGTCGAACATGTCCACGAGCTGCGCGATGCCCGATTTCTTTCCGGGCTTCGTCACCATGATTTCGTCGCCGAGCAAAACGGCGAACGGTTCGCGTCCCACCACCGGCTCCGCGCACGCGATCGCATGACCGAGGCCCATTGCCGTTTGTTGGCGGATGCTGATCACCTTGATGCGCTTGCGCAGATCGCGGATCGGATTGAGCAGATCGCTCTTGCCCATGCGGTCGAGTTTCATTTCCAATTCGTACGAGGTATCGAAAAAGTCTTCGATCGACGTCTTGTCACGTCCGGCGATCAGCACGAGTTCGGGAATATCCGCGGCGATGATCTCTTCCACGTTGTAGAGAATCGTCGGCTTATCGACGATGGGAAGCATCTCTTTGGGAATGGTTTTTGTCGCCGGTAAAAACCGGGTGCCGAGCCCCGCTGCGGGGATGACGGCCTTGCGGATTTTCATTGGGTTAAGATTCCATACCCAGTTCCATTTAATCAAGGGCTGGGGCGTTTGGACGCACCCCGCCCACCCCCCAATCATGGATCCGGACAAAAGTTCTGAAATCCCCTCATCATTTTCGGTGTTGTTCCGATACGAGATCTGAGGGGAAGAGGTGCGCCGCAGGCGCGAGGCTCGCCCCTCCCCCCGGAGGAGCTATGCCATTTCGTCTCAGTTTGAGACAGCTTGCATTTATCGCAGCCCTTTCGTCATTTTTGCTTTATCAAAACTGTTCTAATGACGGCCAGAGCGACACGTTCAACTCGGCCTCGAGTTTTGCGGAGAGTTTGCCTTTCGCCTACGACGCCAAAGTCGATACCATTGCCTACATGTCCTGCTCGGAAATGCAGGAGGGAACCTACGAACCACGGGCATACTTTTCATTTCGCGCAGGCGCTTACAGCAGCGCGACGGGTGGACTGGGCCTGACGACGGCATTCCGTACGGCGACACAGTATTACACACCGACAGATCGTGGAAACGTGCTGGAACAATCGAACAACAATTCCAACACATTGCTGAATTTGTCGATCCGCTCGCGCAGTAATTTCCAGTCGCTGTGGGCCACGGATCAGGTAACTATCGGTCACGAGATCGACGACTTCTTGCCCGAAATCGCATCCACGCCCGATATCGCCGGCCCGCTCGCCTCCGAATCGGTGAATCAGTACATCAATTACTTTCCGGGCACGGAAAGCCAGCGCTTGATGGAAGCGAGTTTGCGTTTCGTTAACTTCGAGAACGTCGCCAATGAGACTCGCAATAATTTGAGCGGACAGACGTCCATACTTGTCGTCGGTTACTCGAAGAGCGCCGATCCGCTCGATCCGTCGTTGCGCACGCCGAACGACTTCCCGCTGCCGACCGCGCCGACTCCGACTCCCGCGCCCGCGGTGAACTCGAACACGCAGGCTTTTGGAACCGGCTTCCAAGTGGGCTTCGGATTGCCGCAAGGCTATCAGTCCGGCGATCACCGCGTAATTTCCACGATTGGCGAACTCGATTTGACGTCGAATACGAACAAAACCAGCGCGTGGGACTGCTCGACGAATTATGAATTTATGGTCATCCGCCCGGAAGATCTGGCGCAGGGTCTTGTGGCTTGCGGCGTGGGCGTGGATCGCCCCGCCAATTCGACGGAGCAAGCGGCATTAAATGCGATCCGCCGCGTGCTGCGCGTGGAGGATTGGTTCGTAGACACAACCCACCATTGCATCGTTCCTAAGCACACGGGTGACTTGTGTTACGGCACAGGCAACACTTTCGGCGCCCGCTCAGTTCAATATGGAATCGCACAGTGCGTGGACAGCCCGACAACCGCTTGCCCGCATTTCGTTAGCGTTTGCATTCGCCACTAAGGTTTCATACGCTCGGAGAAGATGAGACTTCTCCTCGCCCTACTTACCTTTTTCACATTCTCCGCTGAGGCCCAAGTGTTTCGCGGCACGCTCTCAAGCTCGATGGGAGGCACCGGCCGCGCCGCCATGGACAGCCTTGAAGGCGCGTTTTTGAATCCCGCCTTAGTTCCATTATTAAAAGACTATGAAATCGACGGCTACTTTCGCGACGGTACCCTCGATCCCGGCCAACACAAACAGGCGTGGGGCGTCGGCGCGGGCGATAATTCCAAAGATGTTTTGTTTCCCGCCGAAGTGAATTACGTGCGCCTGCGCGACACGGGCGTGGCCGGCACCAAAGGCCCCGTCGACGGTGAACTCATGCACCTTGCGGTCGGAAAGAACTACGGCAATTTTTCCTACGGCATTTCTGGCTATCGTTTGGCGTCGAGCGTGACCAACGATCAATCGTATGTTCAGTGGAACTACTCACTCGGCGCTTTGGCCATGATCAATCAGGATATGGGCATCGCGTACGTGTTGATGAACCTCGCTCGGCCCGGATCCGATGTGCCGGTGGGCCTGCGGCAAGATATGCAGCAGGGGGTCGGCTTCTTTTCATCGATCTTCGATATTGCCCGTTTGCGCGTCGACATCACCCGCAACGAGGTTAACAACGTCGATAAAAAGATGGTGTATATGGTCGGTTTCGAGAACATGGCCACCCAATACGGTATTTTTCGGATGGGTTACCGCCATGACGACCAACTCGCGCAGGATTACGCTACGCTGGGATTTGGGCTCCACGGGCCGCGTTTAAAGCTCGATTACGCGTTCGAAAAGAACGTAAAAGGCACTGGGGAAGCGCTGCATAGCGTTGACATGCGCTTGCCCTTTTGATAGTTTTCCGCGACTTTGAATCCCTTAAAAAGGAATAAACATGGCTTCCAAAACCAAAAAGACTGAATTTCGCCGTCGTCGTAAAGCTGGAAAAGCTGGTCGCGTGCGCAAAGCTGCGAACCGCAACAAAGGCACGACAAAATCCAAAAAAGAATTGTTCGGCGATAAGTAAAAAAGGTTCCAGCTTCTTTTTTTGCGACCCATTGAGTCGCAAAAAAAGAACGTGGAACCTAATAGTCAGCGTCGGCTGTCTTGTTCTTGTTTGCACGCAGCTTAGACGGCAGCGTGGCTACAGCGCCCTTCAAATTGAAGTCCACCGGGTGGCGCGCCCAACCTTCTTGGCCAGGATAAAACTTAAATTGCGAGATCGCTTTCA